>Ga0206943_1091_pt1 | contig 23305 bp, 20 predicted proteins | sample Alteio_BWOrgHeat_7_FD_153243 | JGI IMG/M metagenome (GOLD analysis project Ga0206943, IMG submission 153243) | Enriched cells from forest soil in Barre Woods Harvard Forest LTER site, Petersham, Massachusetts, United States -... | ecosystem: Environmental > Terrestrial > Soil > Temperate forest > O... | reverse complement strand
AATAAGGCTTGACAGACGGTGGATCTCGCGCCACGGGCGGCAACGCGGGTTGTGGCAGGAGCAGAATTGCCGGGTGCAGGATCAACCAGCGAAGTGATTCTCCCAATCGAGCTTCGATTGAGTAGCTCACAGACCTAGACCAGGGCCCGAATTCACTCGAAATTTTCAGGGTCAAACTGCAGGGATGCAGGCGGAAACGAAGATGGTTGTGAGCCCAACGCGGTGTTTGGCGTGTCACCCATCGTAAGTTCCAGGGTACCGCCGCCGGCAATCTCCGAGTGACGAAACCACACTTGGTTGAGAGGCTTTCCGTTCAAGCGGATGCTTTGCACATATTTGTTTTCATGAGACGTGTTCTTGGCCACAACGATCAGGTCCTTGCCGTTCTCGAGGTGAATGGTTGCCTTGCTAAAGATCGGGCTGCCCACGTCATAAGTCGGAACGCCCACCGTCGCGGGATAGAAACCAAGCATCGAAAAGACCACGAAGGCGCTAAGGCCACCGCCGTCTTCGTCACCGGGAATGCCCTGCACTGTGTCAGTGAAGAATGATTCAAGAAGCATGCGAATGCGCTTCTGTGTTTTCCAAGGTGCGCCGAGCCTATTGTAGACATAGGGGATGGCGAGGCTGGGTTCATTGCCCATGGAGAACTGTCCGACCATCGATGTTGAATCCGGGAACTTTGCCTGGAACTCATATTTCGAACGGCCAAGCGACTCGCGGAAGAGCTGGTCCAGATTGGCTTCGGCCTCAGTGGAGCCGCCCATCAATGCGGTCAGGCCGGCGATGTCTTGCATCACATCCCAAGTGTATGTGTAACCGTTGTTCTCATCATAGTAATCGCGTCCACCCATGCCACCATCGAACTTGGGATCAAGTGGTTCGATCCACTTTCCCTGCGAGTCCTTAGGCCACATGAGCCCCTTGTCCGCCCGAAAGAGATTCTTATAGTTTGCAGCGCGCTGAAGGAAAAGCTTTTCGTCCTCCGGTTTCTTGAGAATGTGCGCCAGATGGGCGATGTTCCAATCATCGAAGCTATTCTCCAGGGTAACGGGAACGGGCTGGCGCTTCTCGAAGGGATGGACCAGCGGATCGGTCTCCTTTTCTCCAGGCTGCAGCGCCGGCATATAGCCGTGGACCGCATAAAACTCATCAAGTGGGCCTTTGGGATTCATGCGCCACGGAAGCATGGTGACTTCGAGAGACCTTTTGCGCACGCCTTCGTATGCGGTTGGAAGATCAAAGTTGCGTACTCCTTTGAACCATGCGTCCGCGAACCATGGGGCAGAATGATTGCCATTCATGCAGGCATAAGGACCGGATACAAGAGCAAAGGTTGGCATGATGCCCGACTGCTGATACATGCGGACATAGGACTGAATCTTATCCGCCTCGACATCGGGAGTGAGCAGGGTTTGGAGGGGCTCCAGCGCACGATATGTGTCCCAGAGCCAGTTATCGACGTAGAAGGGACGAGTGTCCTGATGCACGCGATGATCGAAACCGCTGTAATACTGGCCATCTTCAGTAATGTTGATCATTCGCTCGAAGGAACGGTAGAGCGCGGTGTAAAAGACTCGGCGCTGGGCTTCCGTTCCTCCTTCTACTGCGATGCGGCCAAGGGTGTTATTCCATCGCGCCTTTGCCGCTTCTTTGACAGGCTCGATTCCCCAAGCCGGAATCTCTCGGCGTAGGTTCTTGCGAGCCTGCTCGACACTGATGAAGGAGATGCCGTAGCGGAAGTCGAGTTGGTCGTTCCCCTTGCGCGAGGCTATGACGCGGCTTTTATCCCCTTTGACTTCGACGTTGAACGTGACCGGCTCGCTGAACTCTCCGTATACGTACGCCTTCATGCCGCTGAATTGCTCTTCGCCGCTGACCGCAATATTCTCTTGAGGCTCCAACTTCCCGGGCTGGTGATTGGACAAAGAGACGAAGGCATCGTTGTGTGGAAAGGTAAAGCGAAAGTATCCGCAGCGCTCGGTCGGGGAGAACTCCGTCTGGATCAGCGATTCGTCGAAGCGGGTGGAGTAGTAATACGGGGTCGTCTTTTCCTGATCGTAGGCGGCGGGGCTATCTGCCTCACCGGGCATGATGCTGAACAATTCATCGATGCGGTGCGAACTGATGGTGAGCGGGAAGGAATCAATCTGATCAGCAAACGCGTCGGCGCGGATCGGATACATCCGAACCATACTGTTGGGAAGGTACACTGCAGGGCGTGTTGGCACCAGGAGTATGCCGACATTGCCGATGGTCGGATCTACATATTCCACTTGTGCATTGGCGCTTAGCGTAAAGAGGCTCAGAACGGCTAGCAACGATGCGTGTACGAGGCCTGAACGGCTACTGATTCTATTTTCGATAGTTGCTGGATTTTTCTTGATATTCAACTTCATCTCCACCCGGAGTGACAGGGCTCGATCGAGGATAGATTGATCGGTTCGCTCTTTTCGAACCGTCCAGATCACCAACCAGCTTAATCTAAGTGCTCTCGACGGACGAGATGGCGGAGCGCAAGGATGCCATTCCGTGTGCGATAGGGTACTCAGCAGCTGCGTCTTTGCCTCGACGAGCCTGATATACCAATCAATAAGAACGTTCCACGGGCTCGCCATCCGGTGCCTACCGGATCACTCACGAGAAGCCGACTCCTGAAGAACGACGCCCCTATGAGTTTGTTTCGGGCAAACGTGCCAACTGAAATGATAAGTCCGCTACGCGTCCAGTTGTGAAACTCAGACGGGTTCGATGCCAGGACGGTCGTTTACAGCGTTGCCTTGTCTCGTCTGTCCGCGGTCGGGCGGAATCGGATGATCCGGCGTATTCTAAAGGCTGTAATACCTCCGCTATTGCTGGCTGCTCAGGAGGGTCCGAGATGGATGACTTCGTTCTGAATGTCAATGGCGCAGAACATCTTGTTACCGCTTCAGGGAATGAAACCCTTCTTTCTGTTCTGCGCAACCAGTTCCATCTGACCGGCACAAAGTACGGCTGCGGAGAAGGACAATGCGGTGCCTGTACTGTGCTCATTAATGGAACCGCCACACGATCCTGCCTGACCCGAGGTGCAACTGTCCATGGCGCACAGATTACGACTATAGAAGGGCTGGAAAACAAGGGTGCCCTTAGCCCGGTACAGCAAGCGTTTCTGGATGAAGAGGCGTTTCAGTGCGGCTACTGCACGTCGGGTATGATCCTCTCTGCGACCGCGCTGCTGCGCGAGCATCCTCAACCCACCGATCAGCAGATCGTCGAATACATGGACGGCAACATCTGCCGCTGTGGAACCTATCCGCGCATCATGGCTGCAATAAAGCGTGCATCGCACTTACAGGAAAAAGGACGCGCTGATCATGCAAGCTGATGAACTTACTCTCGAAATTGTGCAGCCGGAAATCCGGGATCGACTGCATTGGTTCCAGCTTGATCGTCGGGACTTTCTGAAACTGTGTGGTGGTGGTCTGCTGGTCTGTCTGGCAGGTGCATCGGGCTCGGCGCAAGAGTCTGGTAGAGGCGTCCGAGAGCACGAGCTGCCTCAGGAAGTCAGCGCGTGGATACACATCGACGAAGATGACAAGATTACGATCTTCACCGGCAAAGTGGAAGTTGGACAAAACATTCGTACTTCACTCGCACAACTGGTGGCCGAGGAACTCCGAGTTCCTTTCAACAGAATCACTATGATGATGGGCGACACGGATCTCACTCCTTGGGACATGGGCACCTTTGGGAGCCGTTCGACGCCGACAATGGGGCCGCAACTCCGTACCATGGCCTCTACGGCACGGCAGATGCTAGTGGAAACCGCGGCACAGCGATGGAAAGCCGATCCATCAACACTGACAGCGACAGATGGATGCGTGACCAATCCGAAAAATCGCCAGTCGCTGACCTATGGCGAAATCACGCGGGGAGAAAAACTCACGCAGACTGTGTCAGGCGATCCACCTCTTACCCCGGCCAGCGACTGGAAGATCGCTGGCACTGCCCTTCCCAAAGCTGACGGACGTGACTTCGTCACCGGGAAACACCAATATCCGTCCGATATCATGCGGCCCAATTTGATGTTTGGCAAGGTGCTCCGCGCCGCCGGATTCAACGCCGCGCTTGCTTCTGTGGATACCAGTGCAGCGGAGAAAATGCCTGCAATTCAGATAGTGCGCGATGGCGATTTTGTGGGAGTAGTGGCCGAGGACCCATCGATTGCGGAGGAGGCGCTCTCCGCCATGCAGGTGAAGTGGAATGTGCCTGCACAAATTTCGAACAAAGAACTTTTCGACTATCTCCGCAACAATCCGGATACCGGAGGCGGAGAGCCGTCACATACCAGCGGGTCTATAGCACAGGCGGTGGCCGCCGCCGACGTGAAGGTGGAACAACACTATACGGTCCAGTTCATCGCGCACGCACCGCTGGAGCCGCGCGCCGCTGTGGCTGAGTGGAACGGCGACAAGCTCACCGTCTGGACCGGCACTCAGCGGCCATTTGGTGTGCGCGACGAGCTTGCTGAGGCGTTTCGCATTCCTGCCGCCAAAGTCCGGGTCATTATGCCCGACATGGGCAGTGGTTATGGAGGCAAGCACTCAGGCGAATGTGCCGTCGAGGCAGCGCGCCTCGCGAAAGCCGCCAGGAAGCCGGTAAAGGTAGTGTGGACACGCGAAGAAGAGTTTACCTGGGCCTACTTCCGGCCAGCAGGATGGATCGAAATCCGCAGCGGCGTGCTGCACGATGGGACGCTCGTAGCCTGGGAACACCACAACTACAACTCAGGTCCGTCTGGGATCAACACACCATACAACGTTGCCAATCAGGTCATCCAGTTTCATCCTACAAAGTCTCCACTGCGCCAAGGGTCGTATCGCGGACTGGCGGCCACCGCAAACCATTTCGCGCGAGAGTCCCACATGGACGAGCTGGCGAACGCGATCGGCATGGACCCACTCGAATTCCGCCTGAAAAACTTGAGTGATCCAAGACTGCGTACCGTCTTGCAGGCAGCAGCGGAGCGGTTCGGGTGGGGCCGGTCAAAGTCCACGCCGGAGCTTGGGTTTGGTATTGCGGGCGGAACCGAGAAGGGCGGCTATGTTGCTACTTGCGTCGAAGTCGAGATAAACCCCGCAACAAAAAAAATGCGTCTTCGCCGCGTTGTCGAGGCTTGGGAATCGGGCGCAATCGTGAACCCGGACGGCCTGCGCAACCAGATGATGGGCGCAGTGGTGCAGGCCATCGGTGGAGCATTGTTCGAAGCCATTCAGTTCAAGGACGGCCGTATCCTGAATCCTTATTTTGCGGAGTATCGCGTTCCCCGTTTCAGCGATACTCCTGAGATCGATGTGGTCTTGATTGACCGAAAGGACCTGCCCTCGGCAGGAGCGGGCGAGACGGGCATCGTGGGTCTGGCGCCAGCCATCAGCAATGCTATCTTCTCCGCCACAGGAACTCGGTTGCGCGACATGCCGATGGCCATGGGCCGTGATCTGAAAGGTTAGCGAATCCGTTCTCTCTTCCCCTGACAACCAGCGTCCGAGAAGCCGGTTTTATGGACGCACGCATCACACGCAAATTGTCCGGGAAAGCCCGTTACCTCGCCGACCCGAAATCGTAGATCGATCTGAATAGCTCGATGAGGGCATGGGCCTGGTCATCACCCAACTCACTCCAAAGTTGAATCACCGAATCACGGCCAACTTTTCGTTAGCCAACACTATCTGTCCTTGGTCAGTCAAATCCGATCAAGAAGAGCCCCTCTCGGGTAATTCGATCTTTACCCGGGCACCGGAATGGTAGCGAGCTTGCTCGGTCTCATGATCCACATGATCTGATTGATGCCTTCTGTTGAGGCATCAACCGCCGCGAGGGCAACGGGCATGCCATCACGCAACATAAGAACCGACGCCTGTCCATTTACTTCAACCCAGGCAAGCGTCATGCCAGTCCAGAAGTGTGAAGCGAAAGAAGCAATGAACTTCGCAACCCGTTCGCGACCGGAGACCGGAGCACGAGCCGCCGTGCGTACAACACCGCCGCCGTCCGAATAGGACATCACATCTTCTGCGAAGAGACCTTCCAGTGTCGCCAGATCTCCCTTTTGGGCGGCATCGATAAAAGCCTCCAGAAGTCTCCGCTGTTCCTCTGAACTGGCGGGTGTGCGTCTGCCATCTGCAACGTGTTTACGCGCGCGTGAAACGAGTTGGCGGGTGTTTGCCTCCTCAATTTGTAGAATGTCTGCGATCTCGCGATACGAATAATCGAACGCTTCACGGAGGATATATGCAGCGCGTTCTGTGGGAGACAGTTTCTCAAGCAGCAGAAGAATTGCCAGCCCCAATGCTTCGCTGCGTTCGGCACCTAATGCAGGGTCGCTGCTGGTGTCCACAGGTTCGGGAAGCCATGGGCCGATATATGTTTCTCGTCGCGATTGAGCGCTCTGGGCGTAATTAATACACATTCGTGTCGTTGTCGTCGCCATGAACGCCGCTGGGTTTTCAACCACACTTCGATCGGTGGCTTGCCACCGCAACCAAACGTCTTGGAGAATGTCCTCGGCTTCCGCCGCACTTCCTAGCATGCGGTAAGCAATTCCGAACAAACGCGGACGCACTTTGGCGAAAGCCAAAAGAGCATCCTCATGTCCGTCGCTCTCTGGATTAGGAAGGCCGGACAATCGCGTTTCCGATATTGGTTCTTCCGCCATCGTGATAGCCATAGTCTATCTCCCAATAAAAGCGTCCTTTGAATAAGTCTTGATTGAGAATGAGCTGCTAACCGGGCCACACTTCAGCTCTCATCCAACCTTGGATGTCACCCTTGTCCCAACTCTTGAAATTCAATGGCGATCAGCTCCTCGGCAAGCCGCTCTGAAGTTTGACGAGGACTTTCAGCCGGTATAAAAGGCCGATGGTCAGACTCTAAAATCAGGCGGACTTCTTCTTCGGCCTCTTCGAGATAAATCTCCTCCTGACGAGCTACTGCCTCGTAATACGCATCTGTCTGGGCTGGAAAGTCATTGTTTCTGCAATCTTGAGTACACATCTTCGTCACGTTTCCCTTCAGTTGCTCTTCTTGCTTCTCAAATGAAAAACCCAGCTTTCCACCACCTGACCAAAACGTGCCGCAGATGTAGCAGGCTATTGGACAGCCATTTAGAAAATGGTCATCAATACATGCAGCAGCAGAGTTCCTCAGTTGCCTGCGATTCTCCTTCACTGAGGACAAGCTGGAGAAATCGCAAAAACCCAGTTCCTCTGCGTGTACATCCTGTCGCCGCAGGCCTGAAGTGGACTGTGGCAATTCCATGTTGTGCATTGAAAGACCAATCAGCGCGACCATCTGTGACAGCTCCGCTCAATTTATTTTGCGTAAGCACACTTCTTTGTCACATTTCGAGGAGCTGCCCTGTCTTGAAGGGATAGATAGGATACGACTTCCTAACAGGACGAAGAGTAGCAGATGACCACGAGTAGACTGGAAGCATTAAGTGATGGCGTGATCGCGATCATCATCACGATCATGGTGCTGGAGATGAAGGTGCCGCATGGCGATGGTTTGAAAGAGCTGAGGCCGCTCCTGCCAGCGTTTCCCAGCTACATTATGAGTTTCTTTTATGTCGGCATTTACTGGAACAATCACCACCACTTGGTGCACGCATGCACTTCAGTCACGGGCGCGATACTCTGGGCAACCCTGCACTTGTTGTTCTGGCTTTCGCTATTTCTGTTCACTACTGGGTGGATGGGAGAGAACCACTTCACGGCGGTGCCAACCGCACTCTATGGAATGGTGCTACTGATGGCGGCGATTGCCTACTACCTGCTTCAACAGATAATTATCCGGGCGCAAGGGCAGGATTCAATCTTGAAAGAGGCAATCGGCCGCGATTGGAAGGGAAAACTATCACCTGCGCTGTATATCATGGCGATCGCTGCGACATTGATGTCCCCACGGATCGCCCAAGCGGTTCTTGTAATCGCCGCGCTTATATGGCTGATTCCCGATCGGCGTATTGAGAGACGTCTCACTATGACAGGGGATCTGATGATTAGATCCGAATGACCAGCCGGTGTCACAATCTTTACAGACAACGAAATGAGGAACAGAGGATCATGAATCAACGCGCCGCATCAGCCCCAAATCACTGTCTATCGCCTGCGCGAGCCCGTGTTGCCATCGATGCACCGTTCGGTCCCGCAATGTATGCTCGGATGTTTCCCGAGCTACCGTCCTTCCGCGCCGATGAGCAATTCCTGCACGCGCTGGGTCGTGCAGGAGGCATATGCGATTGCGGAGACGTCGGTGACACTCTCGAATCTCTTGGAGACACAGCGGCTGGTTGGCCTATCTTCGGCCAATTTGTGGCACACGATATAACTGCCGACCGATCCACCCTGCAATCTCATACGAGCACGGAAGAATTACACAACGCACGCAGCCCGAAGCTCAACCTTGAAAACTTATACGGCGACGGACCGACCGGCCATCCGTTCCTTTACCAGCGTGATGACCCGGCAAAGTTTCTGCTTGGTTCGGAGGGCGCAGACCTTCAACGAAATACGGAGGGCACTGCGATTATTGGCGATCCGCGCAATGATTCGCACATGCTTATATCACAGCTGCACCTTGCGATGCTGAAGGCCCACAATGCGTTCGTCGATGAAGCTCGTATCGCAGGAGTGGCGAACAACCGCGTTTTCAGCGAAGCGGTCCGGCAGTTGCAATGGCATTATCAATGGATCATTCTTCACGAGTTTCTGCCTGCGCTGGTTGGAGCAACACTCGCGGCCGATGTGGTTGACAAAGGTCCGCAATGGTTTCGCCCTGATCATGGTGGATTTATACCGCTTGAGTTTGCCGATGCAGCTTATCGGTATGGGCACTGTCAGATTCGCCACCGCTACCAATTGAATTTGCAGACCGAACCCGTACCTCTGTTTCCTGACCTCCTTGGATTTCGTGCGGTACCGCGTCAGCACATGGTCGACTGGAAGCTACTCTTCGATATACCAGGCGCGATGTCGGCTCAGCGGTCAAAGAAAATCGATGGAAAACTTGTGCGTGCGCTCATCGAGCTGCCAATCGCCGTCACCGGCGACGTCGAAATTGCGGATTATCATTCTCTGGCCGTCCGTGATCTGCAACGGGGACAAGGAGTGGGATTACCGTCTGGCGAGGCGACAGCTCGTCACATCGGAATCGAGCCGCTGACGGGGGAAGAGGTTGGCATCGCCTCTACGGGTTGGCGTGGCGAAACGCCTCTGTGGTACTACATTCTTCGCGAAGCCGACATCTCCACAGGTGGCCGCCATCTTGGTCCAGTAGGTGGCCGTATCGTTGCCGAGGTGTTGGTGGGACTCATTGATGCGGACTCGACATCGTTTCGTCGGAGCGACCGGGAGTGGCAGCCTCACAAAACACTGAGCAAGTTACTTGCTTCTTGATGGTGAGTGAAACTGGTCACTTGGTCAGATGAGGCACACTTCGTAAAGATTCGTCGGTATTGCGCTGAGATCGATCTGCAGCACTCCGTTTTCTGGTTGTATCGTTCATTCAGCTCTATCCTTTCGATATGCAATTTCATTTTGTGCATCCCGTGAAGACTCATTCACAAGACACTGTGCGTCTCGACGGAACAAATAAATCATCAGCACCGTGTCACAAGAAGCCGGGCTATCCGGTCTTAGCGAGTACGAGCGGCAGATTCGAAATCGCTGTTCGAAATGAAGGGAGCAATCATGAAAATTGTAGTGATCGGCGGAAGCGGTCTCATTGGATCAAAACTTGTCAATAAACTCCGTGAGTATGGGCACGAAGCAGTACCGGTATCACCCAATACAGGCGTCAACACTCTCACCGGCGAGGGACTTACGGAAGTATTGAAAGGAGCCTCGGTAGTGGTAGATGTATCGAATTCTCCCTCCTTCGAGGAGACGGTGGCGATGAACTTCTTCACCACCGCGACTCCCAATCTACTGCGGTACGGACAAGCCGCGGGTGTGCGGCATCACGTTGCGCTGTCCGTCGTAGGGACGGATCGTCTCGCTGAGAATAGACCGTCGGATGCAGAAAATACGATTCGAGGATATTTTCGCGCGAAGCTCGCGCAGGAGAAGCTTATTGCGGAGTCTTCGATCCCATTTTCAATCGTCCATGCAACCCAGTTCTTTGAGTTTTTCAAGAACATCGCTGACACTTCCAGCGACAGCACGACTGTTCGATTGGCGCCGGTGCTCATCCAGCCTATGGCGGCAGAGGATGTGGCGCGTGCCGTCGGCAGGATCGCCGTCGGCACACCGGTCAATGGCATTGTCGAAATTGGGGGCCCTGAACAGTTCCGTCTCGACGAATTTATCCGCAAGGGCCTGCTCGCGCGTAACGATCCTCGCACGGTAGTTACGGATCCTTCCGCCGGCTACTTCGGGGTTGAAATCGACGAGTACACGCTGGTACCAGGAAATGATGCCCGGCTTGGTGAAACGCGCTTCAAAACCTGGCTCACTCAGACCGCGCAGCCGGCCGCGAATGCATCGGCGAATGCTGTAGCCACCTCACGTTAACAATCGAAGCCGAGTCCGGCTGAGCTTGGCTGAACACCTGAACAGAGAATAGAAACTACCAAGGAGATGAATATATGACATTCATAAAACTAATCGTGTGTTTTGTGTGGCTGGCCCCTGACTTGTTGATAGCACAGGAGACCAAGGTAACGGAGGTCTTATCGAAAGACCTTTCCGATCTCCCCGCCAAAGAAGGTCTGATGATCACGGTAGAGTACCCGCCGGGCGCTTCGGATCCCATACATCGCCACAATGGGTCCGGTCATAGGCGGTTGGTTGATCGAACATTCGACATGGCGTTGGATCTTCTTCCTGAATCTTCCGCTTGCGCTCATGGTCGTCCTGCTATGTTCCAAAGTTCCCGAAAGCCGTGACGAGGAAGATCCACGTCATCTCGACTGGTTGGATGCCCTCTTGGTCACACTGGGGCTCGGAGGAATTACTTATGCGCTCGTAGAGTGGCCCACTCCCGCCCGCCATCACGGCCATCTTGTCGGCGCTGCAGCATGCCTTGGTATATTTGTTTTGGGTGCATTTGTTGCCGTCGAGCATTGGTCGAACGCACCGATGATTTCGCTCAAGCTATTCCGCTCGCGAAATTTCACAGGTGCAAATCTGCTGACACTGTTCCTGTATGCATCGCTCGGCGGGCTTATGTTCTTCTTCCCGATGGACCTCATTCAGATCCAACACTACACAGCAACTCAGGCTGGGGCAGCATTTCTTCCCTTCGTGGCTATCATGTTCGGGTTGTCCCCCTGGGCAGGCAGCTTGGTTGCACGTTACGGATCGCGGCTTCCGCTTACCATTGGCACGCTTGTTGCTGCCTGCGGTATAGCACTTTTTGCAGTCGCACCTCAGAATGGAAACTACTGGGCCTCATTTTTTCCCGCCGTTGTGGTGATGGGGCTCGGCATGACTATCAGCGTCGCTCCCTTAACTACAACAGTGATGAATGCCGTTCCTGCCTCCGAGTCAGGTCTTGCCTCAGGTGTGAATAATGCGGTCTCTCGTCTGGCCTCTCTTCTCGCAGTGGCCGCTTTGGTTCTGTTTTGGTATCGGTTTTTGATCATTCGCTGGACCAATACCTTTCACAAATGACATTGAGTCCGAACGCTCGTATGCAGGTTGATGCCGCCCGGCCGCTGCTCGCCGCAGCTCTCAATCCAGATCCGATCATCCAGCGGGCGATCAACGATTCGTTCTTGAGCGGCTATCGCACTGTGATCTGGATTGCGGCCTGCCTACTATTGTGAGTGCTGGCGCCGCGTGGTTGCTTCTAGAGTCTCGCGCACCTTCATCTGCAAAGAGAACTTAGGTTTCGATAAATACTATTGTGCTGAGCAATCCTGCGCATCCTGGGGACTACTGCTCAATCAGCGCGTTACTGCCTAGTCACTCGTCGACGATTTGAGAACGTCACATGGATGATGAGTCGGCTTGTCGGACAAATGACTGTAGCCGACATCTATGGAAATCACTTCTCCTGATAGCCGGTTTTAGGCTAAGTAGACTATCGGTAAACACTGGTCGACTGCACCGGACTGATCGCGTAGAAGCTGAGGATCAATTTGGGTGCGTCCCGGCCATCGCGTTGCCGGACTGAAACTGAGGGTAAGGCTACGGGTGGGATCAGTCCTTGTCTCATTGTCGCTGACTCGCGTCGGCCGTGAATTGATGGAATCGGCTCGCAGACGTGTAGCCCTCGCCGGTGCTCAAACATTGACCCGATTCTTAGAGCTATGCTAGCGTCAAGCCATGGCGTTTCCCTTGTTCCATTGTTGTCGCTCCCCCCAACCGTTCGTTGGGTGAGTTGCGACATTCTCAGATATTTCTGAAACGCCTTCTCCAAAGCTCATCCGAAAATTCTCAATCGTTAGCCCGTGGTATCTGTCAACAGGCCGGTATCCGTGCCGAGCTTGTTTGCGACGGTTCAGCTGTGGAGAGACCTTATGGAATTCATTGCTTTCACTAAGCGCATCTTCTTGATCGTCTCATTTTTGGGAGCTTTGTCCCTTCCCATCGCCGCCCAGACGAGCCGTTCGAAGCCGGAGACGGTGGAGTGGGTTTACAGAGTCCGGTATGGCTTCGAGGATGAGTGGTTTCAGATATTCCGCAAATACCAGCTTGCCATTCTCGAGCGGCAGAAGCAGCTTGGCTATGTGCTCGATTACACGGTCTGGGCTCCAAGCCTGCACACGAGCGAAGAAGCACGCTGGGACTATCGCGTGGTGATCATCCGGGCGTCGCCCGAGGCGCCACCTGGTCAATCCGAGGCTGAGGTCGGCAAGCAGCTTTTCCCCGACCAGGCAGCGTTCAAACGGGATGAAAACCGACGATGGGAGCTGACCGCGAACCATTGGGATCTCCCTATTCACCAGGTCAACCTGAATCAACCGGAGTAGCCGGAGGGGCACAGCAGTGAGTCAGATTTTGAATGATGTTCCGGGCCTATCCGGCGGGGTCTCGAGAACGCCTGAGGAACTCGTCAACATAGTTGCTCGGTTCGCGTCGTCTGATGGCTGGATGGATCGGGTACGGCTGCGTGCCGAACGGCGCTGGTATGAGCGGCTATATCACGGTCCGGACTATGACATATGGCTGATCAGCTGGCTGCCAGGACAATCCACCGGCTTCCATGATCACGGTGCATCCTCTGGAGCCTTCGTCGTGGCAACCGGGATTCTTGCGGACATTGTGTTGGTGAGCGAGCCCGCGTGATACATCCAGGCAAGCCGCGCGCATTCGGTCCCGATTACGCGCATGACGTCAGAACGTCTCCTCTGCGCCGGCCATCAGCATTCACGCATATTCGCCTCCGCTCGGCGAAATGAACGAGTACGAGTTGGATGGGAGTCGACTGGTTCCACGCGAACGCGCGTCTGAGCGGGCCGAGACACCCGATCAGGAGTGGCACGTGCAGAGGCAGAAACCTGCAGATCGGACGATAGCCTTGAGCATTGAGCACGTGCTCTCAGCTACACGTGCTCGAATGCGACGACTATCTTCGGACGAGGCCTGTGAGGCGATGTCCAAAACAGAGGCGATACTCGTCGATATTCGACCCGAAAGCCAGCGCGCAATCGAGGGTAGTATTCCGGGCGCGTTGATTGTCGAGCGTAACGTGCTTGAATGGCGCTTCGACCCGGCCTCCAGCGCGCGGCTGCCGGTCGCGACCGATCATGACATCCAGGTGATCGTGTTCTGTTCCGAAGGCTATGCCTCAAGCCTGGCGGTCGCAGCTCTGCAGGATCTCGGACTCTCTCGCGCGACAGACATGGTTGGTGGATTTCATGCATGGCGAGCAGCGGGTCTGCCGATTGTGCCACCAAGCACGGCTTCCTGAACCGGCCCTGCTAACAAGCGGTAAACTCAGTCCTTGGCCTTTATTCGCATGGTTGCGCGACGAATAGCATGGCCAACTTGCTGAAGTCGCCGTGGACGAAGGCTTCTTCGATTTAGCATATGGGCATGCAAGAGATTGAGGTTGGCAGCAGGCACAAGATCAATCTGGACACTTGGGAGCGCCGGGCGAGCTTTCATTTCTTCAAGAGTTTCACCGAGCCCTATCACGGCGTTTGCCTCCGCGTTGACTGCACAGCGACCTACAGTTACGCCAAGCAGCATCACCTGTCAGTCTTTTTGTCACTTCTGCATCGCTCACTCGTCGCCGCACACCAAGTGGAGAACTTTAAGACACGTATTGTTGGCGGCGACGTCTGGAGCTATGAACAGATTCACGCGGGCAGCGCCGTGGGACGCGAGAACGGCACTATTGGCCTTGGACATTATCAGTTCCGACCTCGAATCGATGAGTTCGTGCACGAAGCGGCTGTCGAACTTGACCGAGTGCGGCAGAGAGATGACATGGAGCGCTATCCGGAAGCCAACCTAATCCGTTATTCAGTGCTCCCGTGGTTCGACTTCACATCCATTTCGCATGCTCGCGATTTCTCCCACGAAGACTCCGCCCCCCGCATCACGTTCGGCAAAATTACTAAGGCGGATGGCCGCTCAGATGACAGTCATCTTCGTCCTGCCGATTTCGCGATATTTGATCGCAAAGAGTTGAAGCTCGCACGGAGCTCTTCAGAGCAGAACGCCGGCTGCTCCCAAGCCGTGAAGTGCCCTCCATTGGGAAGCTTGTGTAGTGAATTAGCGCCATGGTGCGAGGTCAGGCTTTTGAGTGTTTCTTCAGCAATTGATCGAATGCGATCTGTATGAAGACTTCGAGTGGAGCGTCGCTCGCTTCAGCCTGCGAACGCAACAGCGCTCCCTCCCAGCTATTCAGCAAAAAACCTGCCAGCGACTCGGGATCTGTACCTGCAGGCAGTTCTTTCTGGGCGATTGCCTGCTCGATGACCGTCGCGATAGTGTGCTGCCAGTGCGTGAATGTAGCGCTAATCTGTTTTCTCAGTGGCGGATTCGCTGCCGCGACCTCCAGGCTGAAGCGGCCCATCATACATCCGGGGATCGCTCCCTTCTGGCCATAGAACTTTACGAGATCCATGAAGTAATGCTTCAGACGCTTCAGCGGCGACATCCTCGAATCAATCAAAACGGAGGCGGCGTGCGTCGCCTCGCGCGCGGTATATCTCTCAAGCGCAGCCGCGGCAAAATCTTCCTTGCTGCCGAAATGGTGATAAAACGAACCCTTCGGCACATCCGCTTCCTTCAAAATCTCCGTCAGGCCTGTAGCGTTGTAGCCGTTGCGGTGCATCAGCTTCAGGCCTGTGTCGATCAAATGATCACGCGTTGATTTCGTTGCCATAAGAAACTCCTCGCTACTCATCCTGCATGAGAGCACCTTGTGCGTCAGCTTCTGCTTATAGATTCCTGCACAGGCGCGGCCTCAGGAGGCTGGAGCTCAAATCGTTCGTTGAAGGTATTTACGAATGCACCCTCGTGGGGGCTCGCCTGGTCGCGGAGGAACTTGGCCCGAGTCACCATGATTTCGTCAGCGTCTGTTGCAAGAGCCTCCATGGTTTCTTGCAGGAACTCGTCGAGAGGCATCGCGCGAGATTCTTCGCTGCTATTGAGCAATTCCGTGCGTACCCATGGCGGAATCACCTCAAGCACGCGGACACTTGTGTTGCGAAGTTTGAAGCGCAAAGAGTGCGAATAAGAGTGGAGGGCTGCCTTAGTCGAGGAGTACACCGCCGCCATGGCCATCGGCACGAAGCCCAGGACGGAGGACACATTCAATACCGCAGCTGACTCCTGCTTCTTCAAGTGATCGATAAGAGCGCCCGTAAGCCGGATTGGCCCCATGAGGTTCGTGGCAATCGTCGAAGCGATGAGATTGTCGTCGACATCGCCCGCAACATTGTCAACCTGCATGATGCCGGCGTTGTTGATCAGCACATTTAGCTTCGGATACCTGAAGATCAACTCCGCAGAGACGCGCCGAATGCTGGCCGGGTCTGCGATGTCCAACTCGATCGCGTCCATGCCAGGATTTGCCTCGATAGTCTCAGCCAAGTTCGCTTTGCGCCGCCCTGAAATGATGACCTTGTTTCCACGCTGATGTAACGCTTCGGCGAGCGCTCTGCCGATACCGGAACCGCCGCCCGTGATGAAGATTGTGTTTCCAGTGAGTTTCATTTGAATTCTCCTCTTATGCGAGATCAGCCCTGGATTCCAAATCGGGCTGCGGGTTTCTGACGCGAAAGATTCGGGCCGAGAGCTCTGCGCGCCGCTTCAAACTTCTCCCAGTCAGCAATGTCCGGCAAAGCTGGAATGGTGATCAGTTCGTGCTGATCGAGTCCGGCGAGCGAAGCATCTACCATATCCTCGGCGGTCATCACGATCTCGCTGGGGAGCTGTTCTACCGGCCGACCAGCTTTCGCCCAGAAAGGTGTTGCAGTTGCACCGGGCAGTACAGCCTGGACAGTGACGCCCGTGCCCTCGACTTCATTTTTGAGCGCCTGCGTGAAGTTCACGACATACGCCTTGGTGCCGCTGTAGGTGCCGTTCAGGAGCTCGGGCGCAAGGGCGACGACAGATGCAATATTGATCAATAGAGCGCTTTTGCGTGCCAGAAAACCTGGCAGAGCGGCAAGAGCCAATCGTGTTAGCGCGGTGACATTGAGATAGATCATCGACTCAAGATCGTCGATGTTCGAATCAAGAAGCTTGCCCGCGCTGCCCAGACCGGCGTTATTTACCAGTGCAGTAATTGTTGGATCGGTGCTCAGCCGCTCGGCCACGCGTTGAACATCTTCTTTCTTCGTCAGATCCGCAGCTATCGACTCGATGCTGCGTCCCGTAGCCTCGAGTCGATTGGCAACCTCGGAGAGCTTATCTGCGCTACGCGCGACGAGAATGAGATCGTAACCGCGCTTGGCAAGGCGATCGGCGTAGACTGCGCCGATGCCCGTGGAAGCGCCGGTGATTAGAACGGTGCCTTTGGATGTGATTGCTGACATGGTGTGAACCTCCCGAATGTCCGAGGCGTTTTGCTTGGCAATCAAATAGAGCAGACCAGTCGGTCTAGGGATTCAGAAAAATTGTAAAGTTGGCGAACGGCCTACCAAGGCGGCATTTGGCTATTTAGCAGTTTTGCCCTGCTGACGCTTCTGGTCTGGGTGACTAGGCCAAGGTCATCCCAATCAACTGTTGCTGAGGAGGGTGTAGACGGCTTCGCGGCTTTGTTCTTGCAATTCTCGCGCTATATGCGCCGGGGCCAACCACTCGAGAGTTGACGCAAACAGGAGTGGTGATTGAGCGCCACCGCTGTTGATCGCATGTGGATCTCCTGATCGCACACGAAGTGCATCAACGTGCGTAACGGGTGAAGACATAGTCGTGATCTTTCGCAGGCGCGTGGCAGGGAAAGCAGGTCTCGTGCAGCTCCTCCCTTAAAGTCAGCGAATCCCCAGCCGCCCGTCGCGGCGTATTTCTTTGAGTCCTTGACCATGAACTGCACATTCACCCGGGACCCGATCACGACGATTGAGTGCCGGGGCATGGGACATCAAGGACCTTGTTGTTGTCTTCCGACGGGACGCGAGTCCAATGAACCGCGGCAATGATGGCGCCATCCGTGGACCGGAGCGTCCCTTCCTTGAAGGCCTTGATCACTATATCGTTGCCGAGTTGAGCGCGCAATTGCTCGCCCTTGCCGGCGAATAGGAGCTGCTTCACGGCGATCAATTGCCAATTGCGGTATCCGGCGGGGATCTTGACGCCATAGAATCGGGGAGGAGTCTCCATCGGACTGTTCAGACGCGTGCGCCATGTGGGCCACAATGCCGACCACGGTTCCAACGGCAAGCAGTAAGAAACCCATCCGTTTCATATTGCTCCTCCTCTTAAGATGGAGTTCTAAGCGCTCTGCAGGCTACGAATTACAGAAACCTGTTTCCGGATTGACGAATCAAGAAGTGGAGCGCCTGATGGGGATTTACCTTTTGGAATATGCGTAAAAATGTATTCCTTTGACGCCGCCAGGTCGTGGCATGCGGCGCCGCACTTGGCGTCGTGACCCACCGGAGGCTTGCTGTCCTTCATGATGAACTCGACCTGCGCCAGGTCGCCAGGCATTGTGTCCGGCGTGCTCGCCGAAAAAGGCGGATCCGTTATCATTGAAGATCCCGGACCGGCGAAGTGCAGGTCCGGATCGAATCCGCAGTAGTTGGTTCCTTTACTACGATCGCCCACGCAGTTCGGGCTATCTTGTTAGCCAAAGCGACTACGGTGACATTGCGATGAGTTCGCGGCGATAAATCAGTGAGCCACAGCCCAAGTGCCGAGCGGTTTCGATCAATCCGTGCCAATACCGATGGGCTCCATGCAGGAACATCCGTCGCAGATACTCATTTCCACGTTTGCTGATGCCGAGAAGCCTGGTCTTGCCCCGGTGGAGTACTGGCGCGGAACGAGCCCCAACTAGGCGAATCTGGGCTGCCCGAGTCATTTTGAATACTAGCTGAACCAGAAATGAGGGCTACCAGTTACCAATTTCGATGGTTGATCTTCGTCCCCATATCTTCTATGGATTTCTACTTAGTCGCTTGTAATACTCGGCAACCGAGTCACCATATCCCAACGGAACTGAAGAGGGCTTAACGATGCGTGCTTCCGTCGAGGAGCCGTCATGCCGCAACTGTAGTTCGATACGATCCAGGGAAGTGAGCACCTCACGATGCATCTGGTCTACCATCGCTGGATTTCCAGGGAAACGGCTGGGGTCAAGTTGTTGCATCTGTCTGACTAGCTCTCGTACTTCTTTCGCAGCTTGAGGATCGCTTTGCACCATCTGGCGGAGCTGATTCAGCTCACGCAGTCCTTGCTGGTAGTTGCGTTCAAGGTCGGCGGAATACCCGTGGGCATCTGGTGGAGCGGGCTGTCGCCGCGAGTTGTCATAGCTGTTGTTACCGGTGTTGATGTTGCCGAGCACGGCACCGTCCGCGCTACCTCCGCCATCGCGCATGTCACCGCTTTGCGAGCCCGGGTTTGCTGCTTGCTGGCCGAAAGCGCTATCTCTTTGTCGGCCGCCTTGTTGGCCGCCCAGCGGGTTCTGGCCCGACTGCTGTCCAGCACGTTGCGCCTGATTGTTGGTGGCTTGCTGTCCGCTTGCGTCACGCCCATTGCTCTGACCACTCTGGCTCTGCTGTCGACCGTTTCCATGGTTTGGCACGCTCATCGCCTCTAGCTGGCTACGTAGGCGCTGGACCTGATCCAGCATGGCTGTCTCATCTCCCTGCGCAGATTCGCGACTCTGCCCGGGGTACCCAATTCCTTGCTGTGCTTGCAAAAGCTGTTGACTCAGCCTCTGGAGCCCCTGCGCGATCTCTTTTTCAGTTCCATTCTCATTCGGATTGATTCCGCCGCGCAGCCAGTCTGCCGTTCGCTGCACATGGTTGTCGAGATCGGACTGGTCCATTTCAGTTAGTGCATCTCGCAGCTTTTGTGAGACTTCAGGCTGGTTTGGAGCCATGTCACGTGCCGTATCACGAAGGTTTTTCTGCAGCTTCGACAGATCATCGGAGAGTTGCTGCCGCTCGCCGGCGAGTTGATTGCGTTTACGAACCTGCTCCATCATGCGATTAAGATCCATTTTGCCAGCCGTCGCGCCATCCACATCATCAGGATCGCCTTGTTGACCGGCGAGTTGATTGATGCGGCCTGCCTGTGCGCGTTCTTCCTGAGTCAAACGATCTGCTTCGCGTGAAAGAGAACTCAATTTCCCAGAGGCAAGCTGCTGCTGTGCACCACCCAACAGGTTTTCGGCTTCGCGCAAACGTTCCGCGGCCTGGCGTGCCGCGTCAGCGCTCTGCTGCGGGCTGCTGCCGCGTTTCATCGCATCCTCTGCCTGGTTGAGACGGCTTAACGCCTGCTCTATCCGCTGATCGGAAGTTTGGCCGGAAGCCTGCGCAGCAGACTGACCACCCGATTGTTGCCGCCCCTGGGACCGGTTCAGTGACGAAGCGTTCTGTTGCTGAGAGCCGGACTGCCCCGCAGACGCTCCGCTTGAGTTCTGCTGTTGCTGCTGCCCTTGGCCGTTCTGCGCGAGCTGCTCCATCTGCCGCTGCAATTGCTCAGCTTCGCGCCGCAGCATTTCCTGCTGCCAGCGCTCCTGAAAGCTCTGCTCTGGATTGTGCTGCTGGTTTGCTAAATCCTCCTGGCGTTTGGCCAGCGCATCGAGTTTCGCGAGTGCATCTTCCACGTCCTTCTCGTGCTGCTCTACGGGAGATGTGCTCTGCGCCGTTTCGTACTGATTTTTCTCCGTGTCCAGTTCGAGGTCGAAGAGGCTTGCCAGGTCACGTCCTGCGCTGTTGACGCCACCACCACCGCCACCCTGCTGGCCAAAGGCAACCTGAATCTGCCGGAAGGTTGCTTCAGCATGCAGCAGTGCCTGCAGTGCTTTCTGCTCCAGTTGTAGTGCGTCCTTCCATTGCATTCCTTTCAACTTGTCGGCTGAAGGCCCCATGGCTGCCGCGGCGGTCTGCATGTCCTTTTCAAAGCCAGTGAACTCCTCGTTCGCCTCAGAGAGATCGCGGCTTTCCATGCGAGCGGAGAGCGCCATGACCTGGTCCCTCAGCTTCTGCTGTGCATCGGAGAGAAATTGTGCCGCCGTCGCAGCCTCTCTCGGCGCTACAGACTTGTCGTTTTGCTGCTTCCAGGTTGCACCGATCAGTTCTTTCTCCCGCTTGGAGATCTCAATCTGGTTGTTCTCCCCGCCGCCTCCTCCGCCATTACCGCCGCCCGTCTGCTGCGACTGCGAAAACTCGCGCTCGAAGGGATCAGCCTGAATGAAGGTTATATTGGTTCGCGATTCGGAATGACCATCCTTCGCGGTTGCGTAGAGACTCACCAGATCGCCTGGCACGAGCTTGAAATCCTCGAGCCGCAGCGTGTAGGAGTCATCGGCATTCTTTTCGCGGGGAGACTTGAGCAGGCTCACCTCGCGATCCGGTCCGCCGTTCACTGAATAATGCAGGTGCACATCATTCAGTCCGAACTCATCGGCTGCTTTGACACCGACCGTCACCTCTTCTATTGGGCTGGCGCGGTAATCGCCGCCGGGACGGCTGATGGCGACCTGCGGAGGCATTGCCTTTTCGGTGGCAATGAAGTAATCCTCCGAAAGCCTTACCGACTGACCCTCGTCTGTGGCCGCCACATGATAGGCCCCGTCTTTCTCCATGTGGATCGTGCCCTGGTACTTGTTTTCGCTTCCATCTTTCAAGTGAATCGCCTGGCCGTCATCAAGCATGAACTGGCCATTTTTCAAAGGGTGATCCATCTCTATCTCGATTGCTGTATCGGTCCCCTCGATGGCGCGCAGATCGCCTGAGTGGTCCTCTGTCACAGGATTCAATCCTGTCCACTTCGGATACTGATACGTCACGCGGATGCCTTTGACTGCCGGGAGGTCCACGACGCGCACTTTGTAGTGAGACGAGACCAGCGGCCCGGCTGCGACATAGTATTCGACGTTCTCCGGGAGACCTGCAAAAACGAATTGATACGCCGTCGTGCCCCCTGTATTCGCCTGCGACTGCATGGTCACCGGCTCCCACACACTTGTGCTCTGGTAATGGGCGAAGATTTGCACCTTATCCGGATGCATTCCGATGACACGCGCGGTAATCACTTGATCGCTGTTTCGCCGAACGGCCACATTGCCGGGCGTCACCACGATGGAATAGAAGGGAGTCGCATTCTTTTTCGGCCCGGTCCAGAGGAGCGAAGCACCGTAACCCAGATAGCCCGGGCCGGCGGCGATCATCCACACAAGCACCCCAAGGCATGCAAGGCCAGCACCACTCAACGCTAAAAGTCGGTTATCTGGAACCAACGAGGACGGCGACACACATTGCGCTCGAGATAGCGTATCGGCGGCCAACAATTCGAGAAAAGGGTCACTGCCGCTGGGTTCGCGCTCATGAAAGGTGGTGAGACGTTCTTCGAATTCAGGATATGCAGTTTCGGCCTCGCGCACTGCGCGGGTCCGAGTCAGGCGGATGAGAGGCAGCGCAACGCCAAATGCGGCTGCAGCGGCAAGCGTCGTGAGCAGCGCAAGCCGTGCGCCTGCAATTCCATGCGATGGAAACGCAAAGTGATTGAGCAGCAGTACAAGCGTGACGGTAACAATCAGCGCAGTATCGGCAAAGATGGTGGCGCCCCGCAGCCATGCTCCGAGCCGCAACCTGCGATGCAATTGCGCGATATAGGAGTTGAGCTCGTCCCGCCTGCTCATGCTTCCTCCCGCGGCGTACACATGTAGCGGCTGGCAAGGGCCGTCTCAGCCAGCGCAACTACCAATGCAAGCAGCATAACGTACCACCAGAGATTGATGGGACGATATTTGACGTCATCAATGGCGGCCGTTTGTACGGGCGCGCTACGGGTGTTGTTTCCGCTCCAGAGCTGCTGCACATCCTGTGCAATTGGTTGCAGGTCCGATTCACGACGATCTGGATTCACACCAATCACCGCATCGCGCCCGTTTGCAAATCGCACTTGATAGAAGCCTGCGCGCCGCAACTGAAATGTTTGCACTGTCCGCGCTTCACTGAGCGAGAGCGGCCTGCGCTCATCCGGGTCGACCACCTCTACACTTGCCACCTCGCCTGCCGGCGTGGCAGCCGAGCGCAGTTGCACGAATGAATCTACAAGCTGAGAACCACTCAATCGCTCGCGGCCTGATAGATATTGTGCCGCCTTGTCCACGAAAGCTACAAAAACCGGATGCAGCGGCAGATCGTTCGTTAAATTTTCCAGTCCAGATGTGAACAAGAGTACGTGTCCTTCGCCTGTCTGTTTGTCGAGCAGCAGTGGAGTTCCGTCGCTGAGACGAGCTGCCACTCGGGCCGATCCTGAATCTACCAATGCTGCATAGAAGAACTTCGTATCCGTCCAACCTCCGTTGTCATGGCCGGGCTGCTCCTGCGCGAGTGCGGGATGGCTGAAATCCACTTGGCCAACAGCGATGGCTTCTCCAGTGCGGGCGTAATTGTGCACATCCTTAACATCGGTTCCCCACAGTGGAATGTGGGCGTGTCGTCCCGCATTCGTTCCGAGAGTAATGAGAACACTTCCTCCCTTCGATATGTATTGCGCAAGCGTGTTCTCAAAGATAGGCGGCAGAGTCACAGCATCCGACAGAACAACGAAGCTGTACTTCGATGGATCGAGGTCTGCCGTCTGCTCTGCAGTCACAGATTGCAAGAGGAACGAAGATTGCCCAGTGGCTCCGAGGGCAGCGCCAAAATACAGCGCCGATCTGCTCTCGTTCGAAGCAT
>Ga0206943_1090_pt1 | contig 23391 bp, 24 predicted proteins | sample Alteio_BWOrgHeat_7_FD_153243 | JGI IMG/M metagenome (GOLD analysis project Ga0206943, IMG submission 153243) | Enriched cells from forest soil in Barre Woods Harvard Forest LTER site, Petersham, Massachusetts, United States -... | ecosystem: Environmental > Terrestrial > Soil > Temperate forest > O... | reverse complement strand
CTATGAGTGACAGGAAGGCTGAAAAGTATATTGGAGTTAACGACCTTGGCAAATATGCGTTTATTAAAATAAATAATAAATTACTAAAATTCATACAGACTAAATATTCTGATATGGGTAAAAAACATAGTTGGTTTTATCAAAGTCAAGATAAGGCAATCACATTAACAATATCAGTACAAACATCTAAAGGGGAGGGTAGCGAGTCGTCTTTTATTACAGGTACTATAACACTACAAACAATGGATGGCAAAAAAACAATAATACCTTTTGTTGGAGATACAGGTTGTTAAAAATAAAAAAGGCTTCCACCAATTGATGAAAGCCTTTATAAAAAGATTTGACAACTTTCTAAAAGTTGTCAAATCTAATAACTGACATTAGATCATTTTACTATCAACCAAAACTTGGTTCATATTGCGTACAGCATCGGCGCTTTTGTTAAAGGCAGCCTGCTCGTCGGCAGTTAGTTTAAAGTCAACAATCTTTTTCCATCCGCCTTTTCCTAAAATAACAGGCACAACTAAGGAGATATCTTTTTGGCCGTACTCGCCATCTAAGGCAACGCCGCATGAAAGTAATTTTTTCTGGTCGCGCATAATGGCTTCAACCATAAACGCTGTACCAGCACCCGGTGCATACCAGGCCGATGTGCCTATCAGTTTGGTTAAAGTTGCACCGCCAACCATGGTATCGGCTACTACTTTATCCTGTTGTTCTTTACTTAAAAATTGAGTTACCGGGATACTGTTCCAGGTAGCGTGGTTAATTAACGGAATCATGGTGGTATCGCCATGGCCGCCAATAACTACCGCGTTCAAATCGGCAGGAGAGCAGCCCAGTTCCTGGCTCAGGTAATATTTAAACCTCGACGAATCCAAGGCGCCACCCATGCCAATAATGCGGTTTTTAGGTAAGCCTGATGTTTTTAACGTAAGGTAGTTCATGGTATCCATCGGGTTTGATACCACGATGATAATCGTATTTGGCGAATGTTTTAAGATATTTTCGGTAACACTTTTTACAATATTCGCATTGGTGCCTATTAATTCTTCGCGCGTCATGCCCGGTTTGCGGGGTAATCCGGAAGTTATCACCACCACTTCAGAACCTGCCGTGGCTGCATAGTCGTTGGTAACTCCTTTAATTTTGGTGTCAAAACCTAAAAGGGCAGCGGTTTGCATCATATCTATTGCTTTGCCTTCAGCAAAACCTTCCCTGATGTCTAATAAAATAAGTTCTTCGGCTAATTCTTTCCTGGCGATGTTATCCGCGCAGGTAGCGCCTACAGCCCCGGCACCAACTACTGTTATCTTCATGTTTTATTTATTTTATAGAAAGCTATTAATTGCCTGCAATTTTAAGAAAAATTTATAAAACTATAGGCCGTTTAGTTGAAATGTTGCGCGTGTAATTACATTTAAAAAACAATTAGTTATGTTGTTTTGTGCAAATAACTTGCGTTTTGCAAAATAATGCATGGTTAGTTGTTTTTCTTAACGGTGACTTTATTAAAATGGGTTAATACGTTTTTAAGAATGGTAATTAAGCTTAAAGTGGAGTGAGAACTGTATAATTTACGTTGTAATGCAACCTTGTTTTTAAAGATTTGTAATTATTAGGCCTTCTTGCCCGATGATTTAAAAATAATGCAATAAAAAGCACATTCAATTTATGATTTATGTATTTTATGTGTCTTTTTGGTTGATTAAAATTATATATTTATAATATTTTCAATTTTTTAAAGGTTTTTGTGGTAAAATTTGTAAAAAAAGGAAATAATAATATAAATTTGCTGTTATTATATTGTTTAACTTATAAAAAGCTACTATTTACATCCCACATTACAAAATAATTAAAAAATGGCAACAAAACTCGAGTACATTTGGCTTGATGGTTACAAACCAACACAAAGCCTGCGCAGCAAAACAAAAATTGAAAAGGATTTCAGCGGTAAATTAGAAGATTGCCCGCTTTGGAGCTTTGACGGTTCATCAACCGAGCAAGCACCGGGTGGTTCGTCAGACTGTGTGTTAAAACCTGTTTTTATTTGTAAAGATCCACAAAGAAAGGATGCTTACTTAGTAATGTGCGAAGTACTTGATTCAAAAGGTAAAGCGCATGAGTCAAATGGCCGTGCGATGATCCAGGATGACGACAATGATTTTTGGTTCGGTTTTGAGCAGGAATATTTTTTATGGGATACAGAAACTGATAAACCACTTGGTTTCCCGCTTAATGGTTATCCGGCACCACAAGGCCCATACTATTGCTCGGTAGGTGCTAAAAATGCTTACGGAAGAGATATTGTTGAAGAGCATTTGGACGTTTGTCTTGAAGCAGGTTTAAATGTTGAAGGTATCAACGCCGAAGTTGCTGCCGGACAATGGGAATTCCAGATCTTCGCTAAAGGTGCTAAAGAAGCTGGTGACCAAATTTGGGTTGCCCGTTATTTGTTAGAAAGAATTGGCGAAAGCTATGGTGTAGCTATCAACTGGCATTGCAAACCATTAGGTACTTTAGACTGGAATGGTTCTGGCATGCACGCTAACTTCTCAAACGGTACATTAAGAACAGCTGCAAGCAAAGCAACTTTCGATGCTATATGCGAAGCTTTCCGCCCTGCGGTTGCTGAGTGTGTTGCTGTTTATGGTGCTGACAACCACTTACGTTTAACCGGTAAACACGAAACTGCTTCTATAAATGACTTTAGCTATGGCGTATCTGACCGTGGCGCGTCTATCCGTATCCCGTTATATACTGTTGATCATGGATGGAGCGGTTATTTGGAAGATCGTCGCCCTAATTCGGCTGCAGATCCGTATAAAGTTGCCGCGGTCATTATTAAAACTGTAAAATCGGCCAAGGTTTAATCCAGGTCAATATCTTATTATAAGTATCCTTCCCGGCATTAGTCGGGAGGGATTTTTTATGCCCTTTTGTTTTTATAAGCTAAATAATCACCGATAATAATTTGATGCAGGCCGGTTACCGGCTTATTATATAAATATATCCAACATTCAATAACGTCGTTGTCAGTTTCGGCTTTTATCAACTTCCGTATAAACAAGTAAGGCTTTGGTTGTTTTAGGCCATAACCCTCATAACTATCTATAGTTTTTAATATTGACGGATCATTTAGTAATACAATGTTGCCGTGTACATAAGATTGTTCATTTTTATCTAAAACAGCGCCGGGATATTCACCTATATCATATAAATTTCCTTTAAACTTGCCTTTGGCATAAAAAGTTGAGTTTTTTTGCAGGTATATGGCAAACTCATTGGTTGTTTGTAATAATGTACCGTAGATAAAAAGGAGCTGGTTCATATATTTTGTTAAGTATAAAATTAGTAAAAAACAACCAACGGAGCGTCATTGCTGTAAGGAACGAAGCAATCCCTACATGATAGGCGGTGAATTTGAATGACCGATTTGCATGTGCAGAGATTGCCACGCTATCGCTTACAGCAATGACACTCTTTTTATGGCTTTTTAAAATATATATGTTCACTTTATGTATTATCTTCCTTAATATTGACTAATTTTTGTATCCACCAGTTATGAACGAACAACAGATAACTGCTTACCTGCAGGAGAATAATATACAGAAGATAAAATTTGCTTTTGCTGATATCGACGGCGTTTTGCGCGGTAAACTAATTCATCCTAAAAAATTTACCGACGGCCTGCAAAGTGGCTATGGTTTTTGCGATGTGGTTTTTGGGTGGGACAGCAGCGATACCTGTTATGATAATACAAAGCTTACAGGCTGGCATACCGGTTACCCCGACAGGCTTTGCCGCATTGATCTTTCTACTTTTCGCACGGTACCATGGGAGGAGAATGTTCCGTTTTTTTTAGGCGATTTCAGTAGTCCGGATGGTAACGACTTGCCTGCCTGTCCGCGTAGTTTATTAAAGCGTATTGCCGGGCAATGTGAGGCCATGGGCTACCATCCCGAGTTTGCGCAGGAATTTGAATGGTTCAACTTCAGAGAAACACCACAATCGTTACAGGATAAATCATTTACCGGGCTGCAAACATTAACGCCCGGTATGTTTGGTTATTCGATATTACGCACATCAGAAAACAGTGCGTTTTATTATGATCTGTTTAACTTATTGATGCAGTTTAATATACCGCTGGAGGGTTTGCATACCGAAACAGGGCCCGGCGTATATGAAGCGGCCATATTACATACACATATTATTGAAGCCGCAGATAGGGCTGTGCTATTAAAAACAGCTATAAAGGAAATTGCTTATAAACATGGTATTATGGCCACGTTTATGGCTAAGTGGAACGAAGATCTGCCGGGCTGCGGCGGCCATATACACCAAAGTTTATGGAACAAAGATCAGTCTGAAAACTTGTTTTACAGTGCCGACGACCCCAATAAAATGAGCGACCTGCATAAGCACTACCTGGCCGGGCAATTGTATTGTTTACCGCATTTATTGCCCATGTATGCACCTACTATTAACAGTTATAAACGTTTAATTGAAGGTGCATGGGCGCCAACAACCCCAACGTGGGCTGTTGAAAACCGTACTACCGCTTTCAGGGTTATAAATTCTTCAAAGGCTTATACCCGTTTAGAAACCCGCATACCGGGTGCAGATACCAATCCGTACCTGGCAATGGCTGCCGCGCTGGCATCGGGCCTGTATGGTATTAAAAATAAACTAAAATTGGAGATCCCGGCTACCGTAGGAAATGGTTACCAGGATGCGAGAAACGGCCATATAGCGCCAAATTTGTATGATGCAGCTATGGCTATGCAAAGTTCGGCGGTGGCAAAAGAATTGTTTGGCGAACCTTTTGTAGAGCATTTTACACAAACCCGTTTATGGGAATGCAAACAATTTGCAAAAAGCGTGACAGATTGGGAGTTGAAAAGATATTTTGAGATAATATAGTATGATAGTCTGAACCATGATTAAACCGATTTTTGGGATTTTTAGGAAATAATAATGCGCTTTGAGCTAAACCAATAAATTTGTTTAATCCAGACCCATACAATAAAACGTAATGGAAGATCAATTAAAACACCATGATATAACGCATAAAATAATAGGCTGTTGTATGCAGGTACATACAAGATTAGGTAATGGTTTCCAGGAAGTAATATATCAACGGGCATTAGAAATTGAAATGGCTTTAGAAGGTATTTCATTTGAAAGAGAAAAGGAAATGCCTATTTATTATCGGGAAATACAAATAGGAACCAGGCGGGTTGACTTTTATGTTGAAGACTTGATAATGGTTGAATTGAAGGCTATAATTGAATTAGAAGATGTGCACCTAACACAAGCCATAGACTATCTGGAAGCCTATAATACAGAAATCGGATTACTTATAAATTTCGGAAGCAGTTCTTTATCATTTAAAAGGTTGTATAATAAGAAATTCAAACAACTATAATTACGATGTGTCTTTTATCCTGTAAATCAAACAAATCCGTTTAATCGCGGTTCAGACAAATTAATATTGTGCAAGTAGAACATATAATTCCAACCGGTACGGATAATTTTCCTATTGATACCCGTACCGCTATCATACAAAAAGCCTGGGAAGGCTATGATGATTCAAAAAAGATAAAGAAGATTGAGGATATCAGCGCTATGGTATCAACCAACCGGGTATTCAGGGTAACATTTGATGATAATGATATTGTTATTGCCAAGCTATCATATTTTGGCAAGTACGAGTATTTTAAGGAGGACCACCGCATTATTCATAGTTTGTGTAATAACCTGCTATATCCTTTTGAAAACCTGCTGTCAAAATCATTATTAAAAAATAATAGGGTTTATACTTACCGTTACAAACAGGGTAAAATAGATGCATGGGTTGTTTTTTATAACCCAACCCGCGTATTTGAGCGGTTGCCCCGCAGGCTCGATGAGAACCATATCCGTCACCTGGGCCAGCAAATAGGTAAATTTCATAAAGCTTGTGCAAGGGCTAAAAATGTATTGCCAAAAGCATCAAAAACTTTACGTACCGATATTTACGCCTTATTGCATGAACTGCAGACCAACGAAAAGCAGTTTGGCTCGGCTATGCAGGCCGACTTTTTAAAATATCATTGCGACCTGTTCCTCAAAAACAGGTCGAAATACAATATGAACTCTTTCGAGATCATACCGGTGTTTATTGACTGGAACATCGGTAATTTCTCCATTTACCCCAACCAGGACCTGTATTCCAGGTGGGATTATGACTGGTTCAGGATGAGTTACCGCGTGCTTGATTTTTACTTTTTAAGCAGGGTTGTATCTGATGCCGGCGACCGTACCGTGTTTAGTTATTTGATTGACCCATTGATGGAGGACAGGTTTGTTACCTTTTTAGAGGAATATCATAAAGTTAACCCGTTAACCGCTAATGAAATTCGTTTTATGAGGGAGACTTACCGATTTTTTATTTTAAATTACGTTATCAAAAACGGAAAGTTTTTCTTTGCGCCGCAATATGCTAAAAAGCTACAGGCAGAAGCATTTGAGATATACCTGCCATCGGTTGACAGAGACTTTAACGCGGAGAAGATAATTGAAACACTGAAGCTCAGGTAGCAGTAACATTTACAACGTTTATAACTTTTACAACTCTTACAAACTAACCAAATGCGCCGGATCGATAACTTTAAATCAATAATTGATCAGTATAACATTATATTCTTTGACGCTTTTGGAGTTATAAAAAACTATAAAGGCCTGGTGCCGGGTATCGAAAGAACGTTCGATTACCTGGAACAACAAAACAAGGAATATTATATCGTAACCAACGATGCGTCGCGCGGGCCGGAACAGCTGGCCGCCGCTTATCATAAATTAGGTTTACCGGTTATCACTGCTGATCGTATTGTTTCGTCGGGTATGTTGACTAAAGAGTTTCTCGACCTTAAAGTTAAAGACGGGATAGTTGCCTACCTGGGTACAGAAAACTCCGCGCATTATATAGAAAGCTCGGGCCTGCATACTTTGCCGGTAAGCCAGGTTGACGAAAGTAATATAGACAAGGTTAACGCCCTTATATTTTTAGATGATGAAGGGTTTGACTGGTGCGAGGACTTGAATAAAGCCGTTAACCTGTTGCGTAAACGCACTATCCCGGCCATTGTAGCCAATACCGATCATGCTTATCCGCTTACCATACATGATGTATCAATAGCTGTAGGCGGGTTGGCAACCATGATAGAAAACATTGTAGGTAAAAAGTTTATCCGCTTTGGCAAGCCTGATTCGCAGATGTTTATGTTTGCTTATGATCTTATACGCGATAAACGTCCGGTTAGTAAAAAGGAAATTGTAATGGTGGGGGATACCCTGCATACCGATATTTTGGGCGGCAACAAGTTTGGTTTGGATACCGTGTTGGTATTATCGGGTAATACGCAACCCAGCGACGCAGAGACAAGAATTACCGCTACAGGTATTGTGCCTACCTATATTTGCGACTCGGCAGTGGTGGACTTAGGTGGGTTTGATTTTTAAATGTAATATTTACAGTTTTTTTTATCACATTTGAAATACCTGAAACTGCCTGTCACATTATACCACAATTAAACACCAATTAGCTACAATTAAACCAAAGAAATTATGCGTACTTCAATCAAACAACTGTCATCATTAATATTTGCAGCTGGTATATTATCTTTAGCGGCTTGTAATCAACCCTCAGCAAACACCACTGCAACAACCATGACGGATTCAACCACACAAGCGGCCCTGCCTGCCGCGTCAGCATTTGAAACAACAATTGATGGCAAACCAACACACCTGTATGTGCTAAAAAACGCAAAAGGTATGCAGGTAGCTGTAACCAATTACGGCGGCCATTTAGTGAGCGCGCTGGTACCCGATAAAGCCGGTAAATTGGTAAGCGTGGTGTTGGGCTTTGATAGTTTAGCAGGCTATCAAAAATCATTGAGCAATTATTACGGCGCCACCATTGGCCGTTATGGCAACCGCATAGCCAAAGGCAAATTTACTTTGGAAGGCAAAGAATATCATCTGTTTATAAACAACGCGCCAAACTCATTACATGGCGGTAAAAAAGGTTTTAACGATGTAGTATGGGACGGCAAACAGCTTGACGCGCAAACGGTAGAACTTACCTATCTGTCAAAAGACATGGAAGAAGGCTATCCCGGCAACCTGCAAACAAAGGTTACTTATCATTTAACTGATGATAATGCTATCGAGATCAATTACGAGGCTACTACCGATAAAACAACCGTAGTGAATTTAACCAATCATGCCTATTATAACCTTAACGGCGAGGGCAGTGGTGATATATTGAGCCATACTGCTCAGATAGATGCTGATAACTTTACCCCGGTTGACAAAACATTAATACCAACCGGTAAACTGCAACCTGTTAAAGGCACTCCTTTTGATTTTACTACAGCCAAAACAATTGGCAAAGACATTAATGCAGATGACCAGCAAATTAAATATGGTCCTGGTATCGACCATAATTTTGCATTAAACAAACATGATATCAAAACACCTATAGCTAAAGTAACAGGCGACAAAAGCGGTATCGAGATGGATATTTATACCACCGAACCGGGCCTGCAGTTTTACACCGGTAATTTTATGAATGGCTCAAACACCATTCGCGGCGGTAAAAAGGATGGTCATCGTACCGCATTTGCCATGGAAACACAGCATTTTCCTGATGCGCCTAATCAGCCTGCTTTCGCGTCAACCACCCTTAAACCCGGCCAGGTTTATAAAAGTGAAACTATTTATAAATTTACGGCGAAGTAAACGCTGTAAAAAGAAAAAAATATTTATAAATTCGTTATTAACTATGCTTTCATGAGTTTAGTTAAACTTTTTCAAAAGACTTCCGGGGTTTTAAAAACTTCGGAAGTCTTTTAATTAATGGACAAATGCTAATTTTAATTCATGCCTAACCTATATATCATTGCAGGATGTAACGGAGCCGGTAAAACAACCGCCAGCTATACCGTTTTGCCTGAAATATTGGATTGCAAGGAGTTTGTAAATGCAGATAATATAGCAGCCGGCCTTTCACCATTTAACCCCGAAAGTGTAGCGCTTGAAGCAGGCAGGATTATGCTAAAGCGAATTAACGAACTTTTGGAAGAAGAAACTGATTTCGCTTTTGAAACAACACTTTCAACAAAGAGCTATGTATCTTTTATAAAGAAAGCACAATTGAAAGGGTACAATATCACACTTCTCTATTTTTGGTTAGGATCACCCGAGATGGCATTTGAACGTGTTGCTAAACGCGTAAGGAGTGGTGGACATAATATACCGCAGGATGTAATTGAACGAAGATATTACAGGGGAGTTAAAAATTTATTTGAACTTTATAAACCAATTAGTGATAATTGGTTTATTGTTGACAATAGAGGGATGAAATCTGAAATTATTGCTCAGGGTGCTAACCAGTTGGAAGAAACAATAATAAATAACGATATTTGGGAAACCATTTTGGCTCAATACAATGAAAACAAAAAGCGATATTAACGAATTAGGCATTAAAATTCTTAATGGTATAAATAAAGCAAATCGTAAATTGGCTGAAAGCGCTGCTGCTAATAACGAAAGCCTTATCGTTGGCGACAATAACGGCGGCTTTAAATCGGTACCGGCAAAAGAGTTATTGAAAAAGTTTGATAAATAAGCTCAAAAATCACTCCCCAGCCGTTCATAATCTCCTACGGTATCAATATCAATAGCGCCTAACAAAAAGGGTACGGTAATAACATCATCAGCATATTTTAGCAATAGTTTCTTAGCGCCTTCATTGCCGGTTAATTGCAACAGTTCATGAAAAAATGATTGGTGAAACAATGCAGGCGAACCTATAGTGCCATCATACGCGCTGGCTATAATGCCCTTCGGGTTGGATGATTTCTTTTGAATCAACTGGTTAATAATGGCTGCATCGGCAAAAGGCTGATCGCAAAGCATTAAAATGGCGGATGTTGTATTTGGTGCCATCTTCTTTAATTCGGTAATCCCAATACGAATGGACGAGGCCATGCCTTCCTGCCAGTCGGGGTTATAAATAACTGGTACAGGTTGATCTGCCAGGGTTGTTTGTACCGCTTCGGCATTAGCGCCTAATACTACGATCACACTTTCGCAAGCAGAATTCAGTGCATTTTGGATAGCTCTTTTTAATAAGGTTTGTCCCTGGAAAACCAGGTTTTGTTTTGGTGTACCTAACCTGCTTGATGAACCGGCGGCTAATATGATAATGCCTGTCATTAATGAGCGGGGTTTATGGCTATGGCCGGGTCTTCCTGCCTGATGATCTGTTCAGCACTTCGGTTATGAATAACAGCCTTCTCGCGCAACGGCGCGCCGTTCCTTTTTTTAAGCACAGCCTGCATTTCGGCCAGAATCGACAAGGCTATCTCATCAGAGGTTTCTGACCCAATATCAAGTCCTGCCGGTCCGTAAACGCTTTTTAGTTGCAGAGGTGTTATCTCCTGCCCTTCATCTTTTAATTCATCCAGCATACGTTCCAGCCTTTTTTTAGGTCCCAGGGTGGCAACATACGGAAGTTGCAGCGGCAATAATTGCCTTAGCACCGCCATGTCGTAGTTGTAATTATGGGTCATCAGTACAATCACCGTACGGTTATCCAACACAATTTGCGAAAGCACCTGGCCGGGTTTAGCTATAATAATTCGTTTTGCCAGCGGAAAGCGGGCCTCAACTGCGTAATTTGCCCGGCCATCAACCAACGTTATATGCCATCCCAAAACATTAGCTAATTCAACTAACGGAATAGCGTCATTACCCGCCCCGAAAATAATAAGGGATACCGTAGGCTGCAATAACTCAATAAAGCAGGTAAACTCATCGCCATATAAATAGGTTTTGGTTACAGAGTTGCCATTTTTAAGCACATGCTTAGCGTCTGCCAATAAAGCGTCCTTTATCGTTTTATCCGGGAAATTCCCGCGCAATTCTTCCTGCTCGGTTAATAACAGGCAAGTGCCCGGTTGAGAGGCTTGTTTGTCATTTAATGAAAACAGGGTAACCAATACAACCGGCTGCCTTTTACTCAAAAATAATTTGAACAGGTTGATCGGGTTGTCCTGTTTATCCGTAAAAATAGGTTCAATCAAGATATGAATAATGCCGTTACAGCCTAAGCCAACACCAAACTTAGCGTCATCATCATCGGTGGTATCATAAGTAACCAGCATGGGCTTGTTTTGTGCCATTACCAGCCGGGCCTTGCGTAAGGCATCGCCCTCCAGGCAGCCACCGCTTATTGCGCCGGTGAGTTGCCCGCCTTCGGTAATAAGCATACGCGCACCCGCCCGCCGGTAGGACGAACCTTCTACATATACAACTGTTGCCAGCGCTGTTTGCTTGCCATCAAGGTTAGCATCATCAAAAGCCAATACAATGTCCTGTAGTTCTTTCATCGTTTTAACAAAGATAAATAATAAAATAAGTACACTAAGTGTTTCATTAATCCCATCGGTTTCTTTGTATATTTATACATCAATTCCTTTGCATAATTATAACCATGAAGCCTGGGGTTAAATTTTTACATTCACTTTTCGAGGTAACACACGTCGAATTTCAGGCGTATGACCTTTCTAACCATATATTGCTTTTTTCAAGCGGAATGATTTGCAAGTTGTTGGGCTATTCGCAGGACGAATATGTTAAACTGAGCAATGATTTTTATAAGAATATTGTTCACCCGGATGACTTTCAACTGGTACAGCAAACTATCAATAAACTAATTCATTCAAAAAGCGGCGAAGTGATTGAAATGACTGTACGCTTACGCAAAAGCGACGGTTATTATATATGGGTATATTCGCGTCAAATGATCTATGAAAGAAACCATAAAGATCATATTTGTACAATTATAAGGGAAGTTGGCGATGTAACTAAGTTAATAGAGCTACAGGGTGAGCTTAAAGAAAAAGTTGAACTGCTAAAGGTTATTTCTTATACCAATTCCCATCAATTGAGGGGCCCTGTCGCGAGTATAATCGGCCTTGTCGATCTTATTGAGGAACACGAAATTACGAGTGAACATAACAGGCAGATATTAGATTTTTTGAAAGAAGCTATAATAAAATTAGACAATGTGATCCACGAAATAAATGATCTTGCACGAATAAACTAATTAATCCCGGATGCCGGTGCATTTACCATTTTAGAGAATGATTTTGCTAACCTCCTATATCTAATCATAAAAAATTTCGTTTAACCTGCATGTTATTCATAGCGCTTAAACCGCACCAACTAATTTCACCGCATATCAATTTATATTTTTCAAATCTATATTATGCCCTTATATCCCAAAAAACAGAACATCCAACAAATCGCCTATATATTACTGATACTTTTCGCGTTGAAAAACGAAAAAGGATATGGGGCTCAAATACACGCAAAAGATACAATTGTAACTATTGATCAAATTTTAAAAAACATACAAGCCCCTAAATTTAAAAATGCGTCGTACAACATCGTGGCATTTGGTGCTGTTGCCGATGGCAAAACAGATACAAAATCAATATTAGATAAGGTTATCAATAAGTGCAGTACCACTGGCGGCGGAGAGGTAATAATTCCGAAAGGTGTATTTTTTATGGATGGCCCTGTTGTGTTAAAAAGCCATGTGAATTTGCATTTTGAAGATGGCGCCGAAATTGTTTTTTCGGCTGATGAAACGAAATATTTACCCGCTGTATTAAGCCTTTGGGAAGGTACCGAATTATTTAATTATTGCCCGCTTATTTATGCTTACCAATGTTCAGATATAGCCATAACAGGCAATGGAAAAATTGATGGCTCGGCAAGTAAGAATTTTGCAAAATGGCGGCCACAACGGTCGGCTGAGCAAAATCAATTAAGGCAAATGGGTAGTGATGGAACGCCTGTTTATAAAAGGGTATTTGGAGTAGGGGCTCATTTACCGCCGGACATGATCCAGTTTTTTGGTTGTAAAAATGTGCTTATCGAAGGCATTTCTATTGTTGACGCACCTTATTGGGTAATTCACCCTGTGTTGTGTAATAATGTGACCGTTGAAAATGTAAAAATTAACAGCCGGAACTTAAATAATGATGGCTGTGATCCCGAATGCTGTACAAATGTGTTAATACAGAACTGCAATTTTACCGTTGGCGACGATGGGATAGCTATAAAAGCAGGAAGAGATCAGGACGGATGGAGAATTGGCCAGCCTACGGAAAATGTCATTGTTCGCGATTGTACCTTTAATTCAAAAACTAACGGGCTATGTATAGGGAGCGAGATGTCGGCAGGCGTAAGAAATGTTTTTATGTATAATGTTAAAATTAAAAAATGCCTGAGCGCTATCTATTTTAAATCAAATCTTGACCGTGGCGGGTTTATCGAAAATATTCATGTAAATGATGTGCACTGTGATAGCGCGCGTTCGGCATTTATACGTTTTGAAAACAATTATCATGGTTCAAGGGGCGGACACTATCCTACGTTGTTTAACAACTATAAGATTGAGAATGTAAGCTGTGATTATTCGGGAGAAGTGGGGATATATGCAGTTGGTATTAAAGGCCAGTCGCTTAACAACATCCTGTTAAAGAAAGTAACTGTTATAAAAACTCCCAAGCCTCAAATTATTGATAATGTAAAAAATTTAGTTTACGACCATGTATTAATTAACGGCAGAGATTTAAAACCAATAATAACCGGCGACGAAATGCTGCATACAGATTAAGTTTAAAGTAATTCCGGGTGTAAGCATTAGCATACAAAAATTTATTCCGATGAAAACTCATCCATCATATCAAATGTTGGAACAAAAAACAAACTCCCTGTTTTTGGTGTGCTGAAATCTAATATCCTGTCATAATTTCCGGCAGGCGAACCGATAAACATATTATTCAGCATCTTTTGTACAGTACTGAATGTGCTTGCATAGGCTATAAAATAAGTGCCCATTTCATTGGTGGCCATATTGCCAAAAGGCATGTTATCACGCACAATTTTAAAGTCGTCACCAACATTGGCCAAAGCTATGTGCGAGTTGGAGGGTTTCACATTATCTGCCATTTCTATATCATCGGATTTGGACCTCCCAATCACTTTCTCCTGCTGTTCGGTAGAAAGGCCTTTCCATGTCGATAGGTCATGGATATATTTTTGTACAAAAAGATAACTTCCACCTTCATAAACAGGGTCATCGGTCCCTACCATACTAAACAACTCCCTATCCTGTCCCTGGGGGTTTTCGGTGCCATCAACAAAACCTAAAATTGAACGACTGTCCCAATACCTAAAACCATGAACTTCTTCTACGCTGACTGCCACCGGGCTTAAAATATCTGCAATTGCCGCCGCCATATCATAGCAAATACTTGTGTTATCGGCCCTGATATGAAAATGTAGGTCGCCTTTTGAAGAAACGGCCTGGTGTTTTTCGCCAATAATTGGAACAAAATTGACAAGCTCTTTCGGTAGCGGAACAGGAAGATTTAGCCGAAGCCAGGCATCGTATCCGATCCCCATCACACAGCTTGCCCTGGAAACAGGGAAACGGACATTAGCAGAATTATTAAGGTTGATAACCAGTTTACAAAGCCTGTTAAAAACATCTTTGACCTCTAAGTTTTCTTTGAAATTCCAAACCATAAATATGGTGTTGTCGTTTGTGTAGTCTGTTACGTTCTGTGATGCGGGATTCATATAATATATATACCTGTTATGAGTTACTAAAATAAGCAAAATTGTCAACTGTAATATAGCGGGAAATTCAAATTCGTTGTTTGCCTGTTCCATGCGATCTCAAAGTTTAAACTTACCTTAGCACATAATGGAACCTTCCAATAAAACAAGCTACCTGCTGGTAATAAATGGCAAACCCGAAGGCCCTTTTAGTATGCAGCAATTAAAGGAATTTAAAATAACCCCCTTAGATTTTGTGAAAACCGGGGCAATGGACGATTATAAACAGGCCCATGAAATTGCCGAACTGCGCCAGTTTTTTGGGTTTAACAAGCAGGTACTTATTCAATATTTTGGCAGCTTTGACCAAAGGCTGTTGGCTTCAGCGTTAGATTGGTTTCTTATTTCGGGGGTATGCATCATTATCGCATGTTTGATTTGTTTATTTGTTGAGGATAAGTTAATACGCCTGGCCATCGCTTTTAGCTTGCTTTTAATTGTACCTGTGATAAAGCTCATTTATCATATTGTTATGGAGAGCTCGGCAAAGCAGGGCACTTATGGCAAGCAATTGTTACATATAAAAGTTTGCGATTTGCAGGGCAACCGGATAAGCGCGGCCCACGCAGCAGGCAGGAATTTTGCAAAGATATTTTCTGTGCTCACTTTATTTATTGGTTACCTATATAGCTTTTTTAACAAGCAGCAGCAATGCATGCATGATACAATAGCAGGTACACTGGTGGTTAAAGATAGGTTAGTGGTATGAATATCCCCCGGTATCAGAGTCAAGAGCCAGGAAAACAGTAACATAGTGAAGAAATTTATACAAAATGAAAATTTAGTTAAATTATAACGGGCAAAATAAGCCCGTTTTGCCCGTTATCTTGATTCTTGGCTCTTGTTTCTTATTACGATCATCTTTTCAAATTCACTTGTCTCCAGCCAAATCCGCCAGGGGTTATTGCGCGGCCGGTTGTAATAGACACATTGGCATTATTGGATGAGTATTTCATATAGCTAGTGTTCTGCACACCATTTAATATCCAGCCGAAATTTTGTATTTGAATAGTGGTGTCATTTACCAGGTTATACGTTAGCGTATCCAGCGTATTGCTTTCGTTAATATATACCTTCCCGTCAGTTCTGAAATCATAATAATCGCCGGCTTTTCCAATGTAATTGCGCTGGGTTAAACTCAAAAGAAATTCATTGTAAGTTGAGTCGCTTACAACATTCCATTTACCGTTAATTTGACCAGGGTAAATACTGCTGCCTTTTTTGCAGGCAAACATAAAAGCAATTATCACTAAACCTAATAGGATAAGACTACGACTTTTCATAATTGAGTTTTTGAAGGTATTATGCATTATTAATACAATATACGTACTATCGGCACAATGTGCTACAGCTATTTTTAAGATTTTGTTTGTCCTCGTTATTAGAAAATGTACTCTACATAAGTGAATAATGAATTTTTTAATAAAATCTATTAAATATATAGAATTAGTAGTATATTTGACCATTCAATAAAACAACAACAAATGGCTATCAATAAACTAATCATTCAATTTCTCGTTATTTTAAATCTGTATGATTTAAAAAAGGAAATGGCTTATTGTCGTTGCTGAACCCAGCTTGTCTCAAAGCGCATCATCCGAACTATTAACTGATCTTAATATCTATCAATTCGCGTTTTTATGAATCACTACCCAAAATGCTTTGTCAAAACAAATGGTTTTACAAATTATTACGAGGTAATTTATGGCCTGTATAGTTGTTGTGACTGAGTTTTATAAGTGATTTGTTTACTGCATAATGCAGTATTGTTTATTAAAATTTCAATTTTTTAAAAAAATGTTAACAACTGCAAATAATAAATATCCGTTTTTTGACCTGTTAGAAATTATCCCTGATGCTGATATTTCTATCAGATCTTTCAAACCTTTACGCCCGGTAAAAGCAGGTAATATTATTCCTGATTTTACTTTAAGCACTGAATATACCCGCTGGCAACACTTTTATAACGGGGCGCCAACTCATGGGCCGATATTGCTGAAACAATTATTGAGCCGGCCATTGGTCATTAGTTTTTATTCCCGCCATTGGAAACAAAATGGCCTTGATCAATTAAAGCAATTAAATGCCGCGCAAAATGAGATAAAGGCAAACGGCGGTAACTTATTAATAATTGCTGCCGAAAAAGGGGATGAGCAACTGGCTAAATACGCGTGGGAAAACGGGGTGTCTTTAAATTTTTATTATGATAACCATAATGAGTTAGCTAAAAAATTCAGAGTTTATTCGGAAGAAGACCCTACATGGAACCGTTTTTCGGGTATTGACGAAAATGTTCCCTTATTAGCTACCTATGTAATTGATACTTCAAAACAACTCGTTTATGATCATATTGATCGCGACTTTTTGGGAACCTTTTCAGTCCAAAATATTCTTTCGGCTGTTTACGAATCGGCGTTGATCCTGAATAGCCGAAAGTCTGCATAAGTTTATAGTTTGATTTTTTAAAGTGGTCCCAAAACGCCTTCTGACATTTTGTTAGGGGCGTTTTATTTTTAACACCATGCCATATTTTGAATGCAACCATCCTGTAAAAATGCTGTTGTACATAAAATAAGTATGATTATTACTTAAATCAGTATTACATTTAAGGCTTTTAATTGAGGATGGATTTTAATTATCGCAAGCAACAACATCACTTATTCTTACTATTGTTTATCCTGGTTTCGCTTATACAAACCTCCTGTAAACAAAAACCCGAAGATCAAAAAAAGATAAGATTTGGACCGGTTATTGGTATTCACTATACCGAGGTGCGGCGGCGGTTAAATACCGGGCGTTCATTTGATAATCATGGTTATGAAGTTTCGCCGACCTGGAAAATGTTTTTTTTGCCGAAAGATTCGGCCGGCGTTTTTAGTCCGGACAGTAACCGTTTCCTAACCTTCCCGGTAACTATTGATCACGACTCGCTTTTTAACGTGGCCAATACCTGGTTAAAAGCCAAAATAATAACAAAAGATAGTTTGGTCTTCCAGGTTTTGGCAGTAGAGGGTAAGATGGTTCGCTTTGCGCGCTCAACGGTGTATATGACGTTTTACGCTGATGACTATATCAAAACATTAAAAACCAGTTTGGTTGATATGCAAAAAACCGACCATGCCGATACCCTATTTGTGCAGAAAATGGCTGCGCAAGCCAATAAATACCCGGATAGCTTGTTTGCCGCACGCGTGCCGGTTGTGTTGCAAAGCCGGAGCCCATTTGTAAAAGTTGAAAAAGAGAAAGTGATTGCCAGCAGGGAAAATCGCTTTGACACTTCAGAGTCATATCTCGATCCGGTATATGACATTACTATCCATCATGCGTACCAGGATTTTGGCTATTCATTTACTGTGTTGGTAGATACAAACGGACAAATGCATTTCCGCGAATCATTGGTTTACATATTTCCCGAATTTAAGGAGTCAACTATCCGGGTAATTAAAGGCATTATTGATGGTTATTTAAAGGTTTATATTGCTGCCAAACCCGGTAATACGCTGGGTATAACACATAATAGTTTGATATCGTTATATGTTGCTGGAAGGAAGAAGTAAGCAATATATTGCCGCGCCTTAAAAATTATAGATCATCCCAATTGTTTTACCATTAAAAATAACCGGATTTTCCGCCAGGAAGCGGCGTAGTTTATTGCCATTGCTTTTTTCGGAAATGTACATAGTGCCGTCAAACAACAGCAAAAATGCGCCCTGTAAAATAATCCCCGAACCATAGCCGCGTAACTTGTCGGAGTTGTTGGCATTGCCCCTGTGATCCAGGTAAATGCCGCCCCCGATGTAAACCAGGTCTAACCCACCATTGACCAAAAAGATGGTTTCAATTTTTCGCTGTTCTTTTAAACTTTCGGCAGGAGTAAGGGGCCTGTCAACGTTCTTAACCGCACTTACATAACCCGATATGGCCGCGCCTAAATTCGCGATGTTCCATAGCGCGTTCATCTGGTAAAAATACTTTGTTGAACCCGTGGTGTTAAAAGAAGCGGTTGTGCCAACAGCAATATTAGCAATGGCCCAACTGCCCAAAACCTCCATGCCCGATTTTTTGATATGCTCGCGCTGATAATTGAATATTTGTAATGAGTCCTGTGCATAGGAGGCGTAACAAAAGATCAGGGTTAAAATTACGATGGTAAGCTTTTTCATAATAAGTTAACCATTTATTTATAAATCTCTGATCAACACTGCCTTTATCATCCTGAATTTATCGCCCATATCTTTTCTGAGTTCAATATTTTTAAAGCCATTATCTGTCAGTAATTGTACGGTTTCGGGGCCGTAACTTTCATTGATCTCTAAAAATAATAACCCATTATTAACCAGGTTGTTTGCAGCAAAACCGGCTATTGCATTGTAAAAGATCAAAGGGTCATCTTCCGGAACAAAAAGCGCCGTATGGGGTTCAAAATTAACTACATTGATATGCATTTGCGCTTTGTCATGCAAGGTTACATAAGGGGGATTGCTGAGAATAATTTCGAATTTCGAATTTCGAATTTCTGATTTTAAATTTAAGATATCCGCCTGTATAAAGTTTACACTTACATCATTTAGCTTGGCGTTTTCTTTGGCTGTTTGCAGTGCATCCGGCGAAATATCTATGGCAGCAACTTCTGCATTTGGAATATTCTTTTTAAGGCTAATAGCAATACAGCCGCTACCGGTACCAATATCCAATATATGCAGTTCACGGCTAACTGCCCACTGCCCACTGTTAACTGCCAACTGCCCACCGCCCACCGCCCACTCAACCAATTCCTCCGTTTCGGGACGGGGGATAAGCACCGATGGGTTTACTAAAAACTTTAAGCCATAAAATTCTGTATAACCTAAAATGTATTGGATAGGCTTACCGGTTTGCAGTTGTACTAAAATATTTTCCAGTTTTTGGATGTGTTCTGTTACTATTGCTGTTTCAGGGAAAGCCTTGATGAATGCGTTAGATAAATTAGTTATTTCATTGATAGCTAATAGCGTAACCGCTTCAATTTCCTGCTTGTCATATAGCCTCGTTAAACCTTTTTGATAAGCTATAAATACATCCTTTATTGTTTTCACACAACAAAGTAACATAAAAGCTACTTTTGTACCATGCCCAATCATGAAATATATATGCAGCGTTGCCTTGAACTTGCCGCTTTGGGTATAGGTTTAGTAAGCCCTAACCCCATGGTAGGGGCTGTTATTGTGCATGAGGGCAGGATAATAGGTGAGGGGTATCATCAAAAATATGGTCAGGCACATGCTGAAGTTAATGCGGTGAATGATGTAATTGGCAGGTTTGATAATTATGCTGATCTATTAAAGCAGTCAACCATTTATGTGTCGCTTGAGCCTTGTGCGCATTATGGTAAAACACCGCCCTGTGCCGACCTGATCATTAAACACCAAATTCCAAAAGTGGTAGTGGGCTGCCGCGACCCGTTTGAACAGGTGGATGGGAAAGGCATAGAAAAACTAAAAGATGCCGGTATTGAAGTTATTACAGGTATTATGGAAGATGAGTGTAAATGGTTGAACCGTCGTTTTTTTACCCGTGTAAAAAAACAACGGCCGTATATTATACTCAAATGGGCGCAAACGGATGATGTTTTTTTTGCTCCCGAAGATCATACCCAATACTGGATAACCGGGCCCGAATCACGTAGGCTGGTACACCAATGGCGGGGTGAAGAAGATGCTGTTTTAGTAGGAAAAAATACAGCTGCCATTGATAACCCCCAATTAAATGTTCGTTACGGTGAAGGCAGTGCGCCCAAACGGGTTGTGATAGACAGAAAGTTGGAATTAAGCGCTACTTTAAATATATTTGATCAATCTGTTGAAACATTGGTGTTTAATGAAATAAAAACCGATATCGACGGAAAAATTAAATACATTGCCTTAGAAGATTTTGAGCGTTTCGTGCCTCAATATATTTTATTTCAGCTATACCTGCAGGATATACAATCAGTAATTATTGAAGGTGGCGCATATACACTGAATACATTTATTGAAGCAGGATTATGGGATGAGGCCCGTATTTTTACCGGGCAAACAAATTTAACAAAGGGCATAAAATCACCGGTTATAAAAGGTATAATTGCCAATGAATATTTAATAGGAATTGACAGACTGCAAATTTTATACAACCAATAATTAGCCTATGCCTTATATCTTATTAAGTATCTGTTGCAGTTTAATGGTTTCTATTTTATTAAAACTTGCCAAAAGGTATCATATTGATGTTTTGCAAGCCATAACCTGGAATTACTCTACAGCTATATTTCTTACCTGGCTCATTTTTAAACCTAATTTACACCAGCAACTATACATACATAGCAATATATATTTATCGGTTGGTATATTGTTGCCCGTACTTTTTTTGATCATTGCGGCGTCCGTAAGGGTTACAGGTATTGTACGTACAGATGTCGCGCAGCGCCTATCTTTGGTAATTCCCATAATAGCCTCCTTTTTACTGTTTACCGAAGCGTTGAATATCTTAAAAATAATTGGGATAATAGGGGGCATTATAGCTATACTATGCACAATTCCGTGGAATCAAAGGTCGGCCGGCCGCGCGGGTAAAATGACATGGGTATATCTTTTAATCATATTTGTGGGCATAGGTATTATTGATGTTCTGTTTAAGCAGATAGCCTTGTTTAAAGACGTACCTTATACTACATCGCTTTTTGTCATTTTTATATTGTCATTTATCGTTTCGGCTATCATCCTGCTGGTTCAGATACTGCGGAAAAAAACCAAATTCTCCTGGCCGCATATATTAATCGGCTGGTTTTTGGGCTTAGCGAATTTCGGGAACATTATATTTTATATTAAAGCGCACAAGGCATTAGCCGACTCACCTCTAACTGTTTTTGCCGCTGTAAACATCGGCGTTATTATAACCGGCGCGGTTGTTGGGTTGGCTGTATTTAAAGAAAAACTCAGTTTGGTAAATAAAATAGGCCTGGTATTGGCTATCATTGCCATTGTAATAATAGCCAGGGCATAATATTCAAGATGTTATTTGATGACACTTATCGAACCATTGAAAACCCATCCGAAGGGATATTCCGTGATCGCGGCAGCAAGTTTTTAGCCTATGCTTTTCCAATAACTACAGAAACCGAGATAAAGGCAATAGTTTCCGGTTTAAAAACCGAACACCCTAAAGCCAATCACCATTGCTGGGCCATGCGGCTTGGTACAGACCGGTCGGTATTTAAAATTAATGACGACGGCGAACCTTCAGGAACCGCCGGGCGACCTATTTTGAATATCCTGCTCTCGCGCGACCTGACCAATATACTGGTGGTGATTGTGCGTTATTTTGGCGGCACGTTGCTGGGCGTCCCAGGGTTAATTAATGCCTATAAACAAGCTACTGATGACGCGCTTAACCAGGCTGTAATTATCGAAAAAACAGTTAACGATATTTATACCATTACGTTTGACTACCTTCAAATGAACGATGTTATGGGAATAATAAAAGATGATAACCTTGTCATTTTAGCACAACAATTTGATACTACCTGCACCATACAGGTGGCTATTTGTAAAATGCAGGTAAACCGGGTGCTTTTAAAACTTGGCAAGCTTAATGGCGTTGTGACACGTTACGATCATTCAGCTTAAAGCAATTAGTTTTTAATAGTTTACCGGTAATATTATCCTTAGTTTAAGGAATGATATATTTTATAATTTATCCCCTTTTTATTCCCCATTTGGGGCAGAAATGCTTATTTTAGGCGCATATGCAATCTTTTGAAATTGATAAAACCGATCTGCTGCGCATTAAAACCGCGCTTGAAGGCGATGATACTGAATTAGAGCTTGTTCTGAAAGAGTATCATGCTTCGGAGATTGCCTTATTATTTGAAAAGCTGCCTCAGGAAGCCAAGGAACGGATCATCAATATCCTCCCAACCGACATTGCATCAGAAGTTATAGCCGAGATGCATGAAGAACAAGATCCGGGCGAATTGTTGATTGGCCTTGACCCGGAAAAACGTTCGGAAATAATTGAGGAGCTTGACTATGATGATGCCACTGACATTATCTCGCAGCTTGATGAAGATGAGCAGCAGGAAATATTAGAGGATATTGACCAGGAGGATGCAGACAGCATCCGTGCTTTGTTAAGCTATGATGAGAATACGGCGGGTGGGTTAATGGACTCCGAGCTCATTAAAGTAAATATTAACCTCGATAAAAAAGACGCCCTCGATGAGATCATCCGCCAATCGGAAGAAATGGAGGAGTTTTATACCATTTATGTGGTTGACGATGCCAATATACTGCAAGGCGTATTGTCCATAAAAAACATTATTAAAGCACATGCCGATGCAAGGGTAAGAGATTTAGTAAAAACCGACCCGGTGTATGTACAGGCTGATCTTGACCAGGAAGAAGTAGCCAAACTAATATCGCAATATAATTTAACTACTATCCCGGTTGTTGATGACCAGATGAGGCTACTTGGCCGTATTACCGTTGATGATATAATTGACGTAATGGAGCAGGAGAGCACCGAAGATATTTTAAAGTTTTCGGGTGTATCAGAAGACGAAGAACTGAGTGGTAATTGGAAAGATGCAATAAAAAGTCGTTTACCTTGGCTGGTTATAAATTTGGGTACGGC
>Ga0206943_1089_pt1 | contig 23527 bp, 22 predicted proteins | sample Alteio_BWOrgHeat_7_FD_153243 | JGI IMG/M metagenome (GOLD analysis project Ga0206943, IMG submission 153243) | Enriched cells from forest soil in Barre Woods Harvard Forest LTER site, Petersham, Massachusetts, United States -... | ecosystem: Environmental > Terrestrial > Soil > Temperate forest > O... | reverse complement strand
GCATCAACCTGCGGAAACAGGTCGCGGTAATTAGGCGTCAATGAACCGTCTGGGTTAACCACGTTCCATACGGCAACCTGGCCTTCAAATTGATAAATTGCGCCATACACAACAGGCTTACCGGCTAATACACAGGCATCGTTGAGCAGGTAACGTGTTTCAAAATTATCGGTACAATCTACAATAATATCATACGGTTTAACGATAGCCATCACATTGGCCGAGGTGACCTTTATATCATGGGGAACCAGCTTAATCCCCGGGTTTTGTTGTTGTAAGCGCCCGCAAGCTATAGTAGTTTTCTTTTTACCCACATCGGCCGGGGTGTATAATATTTGTCTATGCAAATTACCTGTTGAAACGGTATCATGATCAACAATCCCCAATGCCCCTATCCCCATAGCAGCTAAGTATTGCGCAGCCGGGCACCCTAATCCGCCGGCCCCAACAACCAATACTTTAGCGTGCTGTAAAAGTTGTTGTGCGGCTTCGTTAAAACCGGGCAGGGCTAACTGGCAACTATAGCGTAAAAAATTAGCGTCCATTAGGCTGTTGCTATTTTCTGGTGCAGTTCCCGCTTGATTTTCTCCATATCTTCGGGAGTATTTACATTGGCCAATACGTTGGTACCGGGTGCTTTCAATAAAGTAATTTCGCTGTTTATTAAAACCTTACGTGGGCACGAGTAACCCTGCGCTAAAAAGGCCAGTAATACCGGGTAGCTTTTAGGCTCCCATATCGTAATTAATGGTTCAGGAAAATTATCAAACCCGTTTTCAAAAGCAGTAGCCAGCGAAGAAACATTACGGTTGGCTACCAAATGATCGAGCGTGTTTTTATCCAATAACAGCAGGTCGCAGGCAACCACTAATAAAGCCTGGTCGGGGTTTTCGCGAAATGCCGAAAGTATAGCGCCAAACGGGCCTAAACCCGTAAAAGTATCTTCTATGGTTTTGTAATCGCTGTTTATTTCCTGTTTTTGATCTGCACGGCAGGAAATAAATACGTCATTGCAATAGGCTTTTAGCAGATCAGCAACATAGTAACGCTGCTCTTTTCCATATAAATTAACCGATCCTTTATCAAAACCCATGCGGGTACTTTTACCGCCGGCCAATACCAATCCGTTTAATACCGGTTTTGCCTGCTGCATTTGAGCCTCAAAAAACGTGATTATCTTTTCAGTTTCGCCCAGGCGATAAATAGGTAGGTCATGCCAGTATGGAATTACCTCTTTTATAAAATCAAATACATCTTCCACACGGTCATCTAATAAGATGAGTTGAACATTGGTTAGCTGTTCAATACGTTTTAGGAGTGATGCTTTTTTGTTTTCGTAAATAATAACCACCTGTGCCTTAGCCTGCTGATGATTACCATTTACCAATACCAGGTCGGCATCAGAAAACTGTTGTTTAAATTTCACGGCAGGCAAAGCAGTACGGTAATTAAACTGCTGGTAATTTAACTGATCAGTGTATTCTAAAATAGCACCATTAGCTATCCGCCCGGGAGGTAACACAACCTCGTCATTGTGCGAAGTATCTGCATAGGCGCATTTATAAACTGGCGAAAGGGCATTTATAATACTATCGGCCAATAATTTGATATTGATACAGGGCGCCCCAATTATGGCCCATTCGTTCCGACCAAAATTGCCTAACGACGGCCTTATTAACCCTGCATGTTTTTTATGCTCTTTTGAAATCACGTTTACCCCCGGTTTTTTCTATAAGCTTGGTTTCTTTTATTACTATATCATGACTTAACGCTTTGCACATATCGTAAATTGTTAATGCCGCAAGTGACGCACCTACCAACGCCTCCATCTCTACCCCTGTTTTAGCGGTAATACTTGCTGTACAATCTATAACCGCTTCCTGCTGTTCGTTTAAATGAATACTTATATGGCAATTATCCAAACCCAGCGGATGGCAAAGGGGTATCAATTCGCCAGTTTTTTTAGCGGCCATGATACCGGCAACTACAGCGAGTTGAAACACCGACCCCTTTTTTGTTTGCAGGTCGCCGGCTACCAATTGTTTTAAAACCTCAGGTGGCAGGCTAACAATACTGCGGGCTATTGCTGTACGATGGGTAATTGTTTTACCCCTCACATCAACCATAGTGGGATTCCCATTGTCATCTAAGTGCGTTAATTTCTGAATCACTGATTGAGCAGATTAGGCTTATTATTATGATTGTGTCTCTGATTTATAATTTCTTTCCGATAGTATAAGTCTTTTAAAATTAAGGCTTTTCTCACCAAAATTAATTAACAAACCTAATTCTATTTTGTATGCTCTCAGATAATTTAAAATTTGTGCTAAATGCACCTCTTCTAAATTGATTATTGCTTTCAATTCTACTAATATAGTCCCTTCAACTAAAAAATCAACTCTTCGCAATCCAATGGGTTCTAAATAGTCTTTGTAATAAATCGGCATTTCCAATTCCCGCTGGAAGCCTAACCCTGCTTTTGTTAATTCTAAAGCTAATGCTCTTTGATATATTACCTCCTGAAAGCCATTCCCCAAATAGGAATGAACCTGCATAGCGCAACCAATTATTTTATGGGTTAAATCACTATACTTATATTCTTCCATTCTTATTATTTGTTTATTATTTGTCTTTCGTCTGAATCACTGATTACGCAGATTAGACTTATTATTATGATTTCAATTTTGATGATAAAGTGTATTTGTAAGAAGCAGATCAGCGAAATCAAATAATCTGCTTAATCAGTGATTCAGACGAACGGCCATATTCTGTAAACTTCGCCTTTTTTAAATTCACTTTTCTCTAAAGGCAATTCCATAAATGCATCAGTATCCGCTAAGTTAGCAAAATCACCCGAACCATTTCCTTCTACCGGTACAGCTAATAACCCACCTTGTTCATTAAAGTTTAGTTTAACTTGCAAAAAGTATTGCAGATCGGGAGTAAATTCAAAATCCCGGTTTAAAATTGCATACACCGGGGGCTTTTCAGTTAAGCTCAAAGTTGCTTGTAGCCACGGCATAAAATATCGATGCAGGCACATAAACGTAGCCACCGGGTTACCCGGAAATGCGAATACCGCTGCCCCATTATCCTGTTTACCAAACCAAAGGGGTTTGCCGGGCCGTTGCATAACTTTATGAAATACTTTATTTACACCCAGGTCATTTAAAGCCTGGGGTATATAGTCAAATTTACCCATTGATATACCGCCGCTAAGCAATAGTACATCATAATTATGCAGGCATTGCTGTATGGTTTGTCGTATTATTTCTGGGTCATCAGGAATATGCAACATGGCGGCATCCAATCCATGTTGCTTTAAAACAGCCTGTACAGTATAATTATTTGACCGCCTGATCTGGTAGGGCGATGGCGTTGCACTTACTTCGACCAACTCATCACCCGATGATATAACAACAACACGGGGCAATCTTTTCACCCTGACCTCTGTTTCACCAACTGAGGCTAATAAACTGATAATGGCCGGGGTTATTAACCGGCCGGGAGTTAGTATAATTTCGCCCTGTTTTTTATCTGCCCCTTGTAAGTGTATGTTTTGCTCTTTTTTAATGTCGGGTATTAATAGGATGGCTGTTCCTTCATTTATTTCCACATCTTCATAACGGATCACCGTATCAGCTGATAAGGGTAATACAGCACCGGTCATTATTTCAATACATTCATTTGATTCGGTAATATCAACAGGTGCATCACCTGCGGCCTGTGTGGCTTTGATACGGAAAGTTGTTATACCAGCTTTAAAAGATTGATAGCTGATGGCAATTCCATCCATCGTTACCCGGTTAAAAGGCGGCAAGTCTCGGTCGGCCTTAATATTTTCGGCCAATACCCTGCCTAAGGCCTGTTCAAAAGTTATGATCTCTGCACCATAATCTCCGGCCTCTGCCAATATTAACCTTTCTGCTTCTTCAACTGTTGTCATTTTTTGTTGTAAGAGTTGTAAATGTTGTAGTGGTTGTAAATGTTATAGATGTTGTAATGGTTGCAAGGTTGGCCGTTTTCAACTTTTACAACACTTTCAACCTTTACAACCTTTTTTAACTACCCACCAATAGTCGCCATCGACTCATGTACGCCGGTTTTTTCAAGCCGGTTACGTTCGGCATCCCAGCCGTCTTTTTCGCGCTGGCCAAATGCTGTTAATAATTTATCTTCCAGTTCGGCATCCATCGCGCCGCTACGCATTATATCCCTGATATTCATTACACCGGCATCATACAAACAATTTTTTAACACGCCTTGCGGAGTGATGCGGATACGGTTACAGGTACCGCAAAATGTTCGTGAATAAGCCGCTATAACACCAACATTGCCTTTATGCCCGGGGATATGATAATTGTAAGCCGTAGAATAAGCAGGGTCCTTTATTTTTTCAATACCAGAGTATGCCGATCTTATCTCTTCTAAAATACGCACATGATCCCATTTTATACCACCGAAGGCATGTTCCTCGCCATTAAAGGGCATTTCCTCAATAAAGCGGACGTCAACAGGCATATTCCGGGTTAGCTCAACCAGCGGGCCTATATCCTGCGTGTTTTTGCCATCCATTACCACGGCGTTTATCTTTACTTTAATATCATGTTTAAGTAGCCGATCAAGGGTTTGCATTACATCTGCAAACTCATCGCGGCGGGTAATAGCAAAAAAACGGTTGGCATCTAAAGTATCTAAACTTAAATTAACGGTCTTAATACATAGTTTTTTTAATTCGGGAATATAGGGCGCGGTTAAAACGCCATTAGTGGTAAGGCTTAGTTCATTTAACCCGCTTAGTTTTGAAAGCGCGGTTAATAGTTGCATAATATCCTTGCGTACAAAGGGTTCGCCGCCGGTTATGCGTATCTTTTCGATACCCATTTTAACCAGTAACGAGCAACCGCGCAACATTTCCTCGTAGGTCATTAATTCGGCACGCGAAAGCCAGTTCAAACCCTCCTCGGGCATACAATAAAAACAACGCAGGTTACACCTGTCGGTCACCGCCAGGCGCAGGTAATTAATTTTCCTGCCGTGATTATCTATTAGCAATTGAATAGTATTGATTTGAATTACTGGCAACAATAGTCGGTATTTTAAGTTTTACCTACCTGTTTCCATTGTAAAAATAACATTTTTATTCTTTACCAGGTTTTACCTGCTGTGTATCTAAAGCGATGAAACCTGAATTTTAAAAACATCTTTCAAAGCCCTCTTAGCCGCATTATAACCGCACATACCATGAACCCCACCGCCGGGAGGCGTTGAGGAAGAGCAGATATAAATACCTTTTGCAGATGTTTTATAGGGCGACCAGCGAAGGGCCGGGCGGGTAAATAACTGGCCAATATCCAATATGCCGCCATTAATATCGCCACCTATATAGTTAGGGTTGTAAGCCTGCATTTGCGCGGTGTTCATTACGTGTTTGGCCAGTATCCTATCCTTAAAACCCGGTGCAAAACGTTCTACCTGGCTCTCAATCTGTTCGGTCATATCAATGGTTGAGTCATTGGGAACATGGCAATAGGCCCAGGCGGTATGTTTGCCCTGTGGTGCCCGTGTGTCGTCGAACAGGCTTTGTTGCGCTACTAAAACAAAAGGCCTTTCGGGGTGATAGCCCATGCTGGTTGCCAGTTCTGAAGCGGCAATCTCTTCAAAAGTATTGCCCAAATGCAGTGTCCCGGCCTGGCGGCATTCTTCGGCTGTAAAGGGTATTTGGCCATCCAGCGCCCAATCTATCTTAAACACGCCCATGCCATACCGATAACGTTCCAGTTGCCATTTGTAAATTGATGAAAATCGGTGCCCCGCAATTTGCAGCAGTTGCCGGGGCGTAACATCAAATAATACGGCATGTGCCGATGGCAATTGAGCTAACGATTTTACATATTCGCCGGTTTGTATAGTACCGCCCAGCGAAATAAAATAAGCTCCCAAAGCCTTGGCTATATTTACCGATCCTCCTTTGGGTATGGGCCAGCCCTGTAAATGACCGGCAGCCAACAACACTAATGCCGCTGCCGAAGTATCCAGGTTACTCAACGGTTGCAGGGAGTGCGCGGCCATACCCGCAAATAGGCCCCGCCCGGCTGTTGTTTTAAATTTTTCAACCAAAGTGGTGGCGGCTGTTAACGCTTTTAACCCAAAGCCGGCCATAGCCAACGGGTGTTTCGGAAAAGTAAGCGGCCCCAATACATCAGCGGCTATTAGTGGCCAGTTGTTCACAACCGGTTGTATCAGCTTTAAATAAGCTTGCTCATCGGCACCTAACAACGCGGCTGTTTTTTGTATTGAATGATCAAGTACGGCGGCAGTACCGTTATCAAATGGGTGGGCTGCGGCTAAACCCGGGTACAGGTATTCTAATCCAAAATCAGCTAAAGGCAAGGTTTTAAAATAGGGCGACGCCACAGCAAGCGGGTGTATAGCCGAGCATACATCGTGCGTAAAGCCGGGTAGAGTTAGTTCGGCCGAGGTAAGCCCGCCACCAATGTTGTCCCTACCCTCCACTATTAAAACCGACAGGCCTTGCTGCTGCAATAATATCGCGGCAGCTAAACCATTGGGGCCCGAACCAACAACGACAGCATCAAAATCCCTTTTTTCTAAACTCATTACAAACAAATCTAATTTAAATCTATAAATTCACCCCTATGATTAAGAAACTCATCAATTGTTTTATTCTTTTATGCCTCGTTCCGTCAATGATGCTTATGGCCCAGGACAGAAAGCCCGGGCAGTTATCGTTACACCAGTTGCAGCAAAACTTTGTCGATCTGCGTTTTGGTATGTTTATTCATTTTAATATTGCCACTTATGCTAACCAGGATTGGCCCGACCCTAATTTCTCTCCCGCCCTGTTTAACCCTGTAAAGCTGGACTGTAACCAATGGGCCGAGGCTGCAAAATCAGCAAATATGAGCTATGGCTGTTTAACCACCAAGCACCATAGCGGGTTTTGTATATGGGATACTAAAACCACCAATTACAGCGTAATGCACAGCCCTTTTAAAAGGGATGTGGTAAAAGAATTTGTAAACGCTTTCAGGGCAAAAGGGTTAAAGGTGATGCTGTATTATTCTATTTTAGATACGCACCATAAATTACGCCCCAACGAAATTGAGCCTAAACATATTGAAATGGTGAAAAAGCAGATCACCGAACTGCTTACCAACTACGGCCCTATCCAGGCTTTGATCATTGACGGCTGGGACGCGCCGTGGTCGAGGATAAGTTATGATGATATTCCGTTTGAGCAGATTTATAAACTAGTAAAATCATTGCAGCCCAATTGCCTGCTGATGGACCTGAACGGGGCTAAATACCCGGCAGAAGGGTTATACTATACCGATATTAAAACCTACGAAATGGGTGCGGGCCAGCGGGTATCAAAAGAAACCAACAAAATGCCAGCCTTAGCCTGCCTGCCCATTAACAGCGCATGGTTTTGGAAAACCGATTTCCCAACCTCGCCGGTAAAAGATCCGGCAAAACTGGTTAAAGAAACATTGATACCGCTTAATAATGCCAGCTGCAACTTTATATTAAACGTGGCGCCCAACAGGGACGGTTTAATTGATGATAATGCCCTGGCAGCCCTCAAACAAATTGGCACTATATGGAAAAACGATGGCCCGGTTGTTAAAGTTGCCGATACCGGCGAACCCATAATTTCGCATAACCTGGCTAAAAAGCAGCCCTCCAATTCAAGCTGGAGCGATGACATGAACATTATGGATTTTGCCAATGATGATAATTTTCATACCTCATGGCTATCAAATACCGAAGTTAAAAACCCTTGGTATGAAATTGATTTTAAGCATCCTACTGCTTTTAACACTATTGTAATTGCCGAAAGCGAACCCAATATTACCAATTACCGTTTGGAGTATGAGCAAAATGGAACGTGGAAGGAATTGTTTAATGGTGAGAACTTAAAAAAGATAAAAATCCACCGGTTTGGAAGGGTAACAGGAAATAAGGTGCGTATATCAATTGGCAAATCAAATAAAACAGCTTCTATTGCTGAGTTTGAGGTTTATAACGAAACAAGATAACTTAAACAATAGCAGGCAAATATGTATGTTTTACATTTTAAAAAACGTTTCTTTCCTCGTGTTTTATTAGTATAATTGTGTGTTAAGCCATGTCAAAAAAACCATTATCCATAATTATACCAGCTTATAACGAGGCGCAAAATATTCCTTTGGTAATTCCGTCAATTATTGCTTTTTGCAAGCAGTATGACTACCGGCTAATTATTGTAAATGACGGAAGTTCTGATAATAGTATTTCTTTATTAAATGAGTTTGACAACGAAGAATGTATTACCGTTGTGCATCATAAGATAAACCGGGGCTATGGCGGGGCCATAAAATCGGGCATTGCTGTATGCGAGACAGAATACCTGGTTACCATGGATTGTGACGGACAGCACCTGGTTGAAAACATTAATGAGCTGCTTAACCAATTAATAACCAATGATGCCGATATGGTAGTTGGAAGCCGCAGGGGATTAAAATCGGCCAGCCTGGCGCGCTCATTTGGTAAAAAAGTGATACGGTTTATCATTAAAAAATTAATGCCGCTGCCTATTTATGATATTAACTCGGGCATGAAGCTTTACCGGGCAGACCTGGGTAAAAAATATTGCAAGATATGTCCCGATAGCATGGCTTATAGCGATGTAATTTGCCTGGCCTTTATTAACAAACATCATAGGGTTATTGAGTGGCCTATTAACATTCAGGAACGAAAAATGGGGCAAAGCAAGGTCAATATTAAAACTGCTTTTCATACCATAAACGAAGTTTACAATATTATTATTCTTTTTAACCCCATACGTATTTTTATGCCAATAGGGTTAACGGCTATTATTGCCGGTATTTTGTGGGATATACCTATTTTTATTCGAGGGAATGGCGTATCAGTGGGAGCTATGTTATCAATAATGTTTGGTGTGATAGCCCTATTTTTTGGAACCATTGCCGAGCAACTTTCACAGATCAGGAAACGGGACTTATAATAATTAAATATCAATTAATTTAGACTTTCAGCTAAAATTTAACGAATGCCCAAACCAAATCAAAACATTGCCATTTTAGGCATAATATTGCTTTTTGTTTTAGTCGCCGCTTACGCCAATCATTTTAACAATGGTTTTCATTTTGATGATTCACATGCGGTAGAAAGTAACGTTTATATCAGGAGCCTAAAAAACATCCCTGCTTTTTTTTCAGACCCTAAAATGTTTAGTTCCGATCCGTTGCATTGGGGTTTACGCCCGTTGGTAACCACCTCATTAGCTATCGATTACTGGTTGGGTGGAGGGTTAAATCCGTTTTACTTCCAATTATCAACCTTTATCTGGTTTGTGCTATTAGGTGTATTGTTATTCTTCATGTACAAAAACCTCCTTAACCAGTCAATTAAGCATCCATGGGCCATTTATATTGCATTAGCCGCTACCGCATGGTATGTATTACACACCGCCAATGCCGAAACCTTAAATTATGTGATAGCCCGTTCAGACGTGCAATCAACATTTTGCATAGTGGCCTCGTTTTTAATATACATAGCCTACCCGGCTAAGCGGCAATGGTTTTTATATGTGATACCCGCATTTATAGGTGTTTTTGCTAAAGAAACTGTACTGGTATTGGTTATTATCTTATTCTTTTACATTTTATTATTTGAAAACAATCTTGGCATAAAGGATTTATTTGATCTTAAAAATTTTAAAATTATAGGGAATGCCTTTTTAAAAGTATTACCGCTTTTGATCGTTATTTCAATAACACAACTTTATACCTTATCAAAAGTTAGCTCGGTACAAGGGGCTACAAACCCGCTTTTTCATTACATACTTACCCAAACATACGTTTGGCTGCATTATTTTATTGCTTTCTTTTCACCCATGAATTTAAGCGCAGACAGCGATTGGGGCGTTATAAATAACGTGTTTGATGAAAGGATAGTTATAGGGGTAGCCTTTGTAATTATATTGGTTGTTATCATTTTTAAAACATCTGTAAAAAAAGAAACCCGGCCAATTGCTTTTGGTTTAATATGGTTTGCGGCAGCTTTGTTGCCAACGTCTCTTATCCCTTTTGCTGAAGTTACCAATGATCACCGGATGTTTTTCGCGTTCATTGGCCTGGCTTTAAGTGTGGTTACGTTTATTGGCTTATGGCTCATAAAAATGGAAAAGCAAATCAATACAAATAATAACCTGAAGCTATTGATTGGTTTATGTGCCTTTTTAGTTTTAACCTTAAATGCTTATGGCGTTTATAGCCGTAACAAGGTATGGAAAAACGAGGAAACACTTTGGCTGGATGTTACCGAAAAAAGTCCCTTAAATGGCCGTGGATTAATGAACTATGGTTTAACACAAATGAGCAAGGGGAATTATGTTGTTGCCGACAGCTATTTTGAAAAAGCCACCCAATATCTTGCCTATTATAATACTTTGTATATCAATATCGGGATATTAAAAGGCGCCACTAATAAACCGTTAGAAGCCGATGAAAACTTTAAGAAGGCGATAGCCCTTAGTCCAAATACTTTTGATGGTTATGCCTATTATGCCCGTTACCTGCAACAGGAAAAACGCGATACCGAAGCAATGCCGATGGCCGAAAAGGCGTTACAAATAAACCCATATTCGATTTTTACGCTTGATGTTTTAATGAATGTTTACAATGATCTTGGGTTACAGGATAAATTACAGCAAACGGCAAACAAAGTATTGTCAATTTTACCTGATGATATTACCGCAAAAAGTTTTTTAATATCCGGTAAAAAGAGCAGATCCATTACAAAAACAACTAACCAGCAAAACAAACAGCTTACTGCCGATGATTATGTAAACCTGAGCCTCACGTACTACAATCAGCATAATTATGATAAATGCATCGAAGCCTGCCAGGCGGCTATAAAACTTAAACCAAATGATGCCGATGCCTACAGTAATATGGGAGCTGCATATAATATGTTAAAACAATGGCAAAAAGGGGTTGATGCCTGCACTAAAGCGCTGCAAATTAATCCTAATCATAAATTGGCGGCCGGTAATTTGAACTGGGCTAAAAGCAACCTTGCTAAATAATAATGTAATGATCAAACTTAATCCCCGTTTTTAATGGCTACTTTAAGTTATACGCCAACCGAAAAAATATCGGTTAACCGCCCCGTTAGCAGGGTTGGCTACATTACCAGGGCATGTGTTAATAAAAAAGTGCTTGATTTGGGTTGCTTTGACGAAACTGCCCTGGTAAAAGAAAACACAGGTAACTATCTATTTAACGAGATCTCCAAGGTTTCGTCATTACATATAGGAGTTGATAATTCCGCGCTCCTTCCGCCCGAAGGTTTGATCTTTACCGATACCATTAAAATTTTAAGGGCTAACATTTACGAGCTGGATACACTGGATATTAATAATATCGATTTTGATGTTATTATTGCCGGCGAATTGATTGAACATTTGCCAAATACGCTTGATTTTTTTGCCGTGTTGAAAAAGAAATTTGCCGGTAAAAGACTAATTTGCTCTACACCAAATGCAACCTCGTTTTCAAATATGGTTTTATCCCTTTCTAAAAGAGAATCGGCACATATTGATCATCTACAGGTTTACTCGTTTAAAACACTCAACACTTTGTGCAAAGTGGCTAAGTTTGCCGATTGGCAAATTATACCTTATCATGTAAAATTCACCGAAATGATCATACGGTCGGGCGGGATAAAAAAACAAATGGTTAATATGTCTGAAAGCATTATTAACGGCATAGAAAAATTATTCCCTATGACAGCCGGCGGTTATTTGATAGACGTTATTATATAACGGCGGCTTATTTACTCAACATAATAAAAACGCCCGCTAAAACAATAAATGCGCCAATGCCCTGCCTTATATTTAATGTTTCGTTCAAAAAATAATGGTTCACCACTAAAATAAATATGATGGAAACAAGCGTAATAAATACGGATATAGTGGTAGCAGAACCGGCCAGATAAGGAACTTTTAAAAGCGAACTGTTAATTAATATAAATAATATCCTTGACAGGATAGCTAACGTCATTGATAGGATGAATTTCCAGTTGATGACCAGCAAAAAAATATTACTTATATTATATAAATTATTGGATAGCAATTTCTTATCGCCCAACAATACAATTGAAAAAGCATTCGAGAGGCAATAAGCTATAACTAATAAAAAGATTAAAATGGCCATTTTTGATAGGTTATAAGTCATTGGTTAATTTTTTGATAAAGATGCTTTTATTTGACATATTAAAATACCTATAAGCTTGTAATATTTCCCTTGTGCCCTAATGTATAAACGCAGGCAATGATTTTTGCGATTGATTTACCCCAAATTATTCCGAAAATCTGCTGCTCCTCCCCTTTTCTTATACCATTGTTTAATTGGGCCGTAGTTTCTGAACCTGTATGAATGCGGTGCTGTATCAATGTTTTATTAATAAACATAAAAGCCCCGTCATGCCGGGCCAACTCATACCAGGCATACCAATCAAGCACGTATTGATAATTAGTTTCAAATTTAAAATCCGGTAGCCCCTCCATATTAAGCGTAACTGAGGGGCAACATATCGGGTTACCAAACAACAATACCGCTTTTTTTAAAAATTTAACACCTATTGATCTCTTAAAAGCAAAAGGTAAAAGCAGGGTCTTCTTTACGAGTGAATTTAATGATACCCTACGTGTTTTGCCATTAACCAGGTTGGCATACTTTGTAAAGGCTATTGATAGATTTTTAGTGTTTGCTGCTTTTATTCGTTTTGAAACAATTTCAAAAAATTGGGGGTCGTAAATATCGTCCTGGTGCGCTATAGTTACCAGTTTTGCATTGGCATTTGCTAAAGCAAAATTCCAATCATTAGCTATGCCGGTTTGGCCGCTATGGTTTATAATATAGGGTATATGATATGCGGCAGCAATATTTTCAATATATACTGATGGCGTAGATGTGGTGATAATAACCTTACTTTTAACCGTTTGACCGAGCAGACTTTTAATACAATCTTCCAGGTATGGCGACTCATTATAAACAGGAATGACAAAGGTGTGTTCGTCCATAATTATTCAATTTATAGCTTCAAAAGGCACATTGGTAATGCGGTAGGCTTTCCAGTTGTTAAAGTCAAAGTGCCACCACTCAACATCATAAACCGTAAAGCCTTGTTCTTCCATTTTAGCGCGCAACAGGTCACGCATTTTGCGTTGTTGTGCCGTACCACCTTTGTAATTTGGATAGCTGCGGCCGCTCATTTCATCATAAACGCCGGTCATTTCAATTTCCTTACCTGTTTTAAGGTCATATAAACTCAGGTCAACCGCGCAGCCCCTGTTATGGCGCGAACCTATTTTAGGATCGGCAACAAATTTTTTATTTGAGTCGGGCGTAATATCCCAGAATATTTTGGTAACGCTCCAGGGGCGGTAGCCGTCAAATATCAACAAGCCATAACCTAACGGTTGTAACTCGCGGCTTACTTTCACCAATGCTTCGGCAGCCGGGCGTTGCAAAAATGCCCTTGCCTGGGTATAAACAGGCCTCCCGGTAAGATTATTAGCAGTAGCATAACGGATATCTAATTTTATAGTGGGGTCGAGCTTAACTAACTCAACAAGATCAGTTGGCGCAAATTCCCCGGTTTCATGCGGCTGCTGCGTAGCGCAGGCCGTAGAAAGCAGGCTATAAAAAACAATTGCAATTTTAAAGGATAAGCCCAAATTGCAATGAGTTATGGTTTTCATATAGCTAATGTATATAAAAGTTAGGTAGGTATTGTAGCGTAAAGAGTAGTTTCCGAGAGTTTGCCGTTCCCTACGCCAAAACTTCCTTCTTCATTTTCAAAAACAGCATCACTAAAACAGATGCTATGATCAATATTAAATAGCTATACCCCAGGTTAATTTCATCCCTTGCAGGTACAAATAAAACAATACCATAGCTGAGTAGCGATACAATAACATAGTTGATGCCACCCGAAAGCCCGCTGGCTATACCGGCATTTTTAGGGAACTTACTAAGCACATAAGTAAAGAAATTATTGAAAGTAAAACCCGCGCACACATGAATAATAAAGGCGAAGAATATTATCGTATATAAATTTGCAAAATACCTGGCACTCACCAGCATGGCCATTACAAAAAGTACCTGTAATGCCAAATTGATCACTATACGTTTAAAAAATGAACGGTTGATGGTAGCCTTGCCAATAATACCCCCAACCATCCAGGCCAGGCCCAGTACCAACGAACTGTAACCGGCAATAACGGGCGATAGATGCAGCGTATGCTCAATAATGAATGGCCCGGTCATGTTATAGATCATCACCATACAATAAGCAAACCCCAACATTACCAGGCCCAACGTAAAGCTGGTAGTCCTCACCATACGCAGGTAAGTTAGCGAAATTGTCTTGGCATTAAACGCCGAGAACTTCTTTAGCGACTCGCCACTGAAAAAGTATTCTAAAACAGCCAAAGTAAGGCCGAACCCGGCCAGGAAATAGAAATTAGATTTCCAGCCAAAAGCAGCCTCTAAATACCCGCCTACAAATGGTGCAACTATAGGCCCGGTTGACCATATAATGGAAAACAAACTTAAATAGTGTTTTAACTTTTCGCCGGTAAACAGGTCAACAAAGTAAGCGCGTTTGGCTACCACAACACCGCCTACGGTAATGCCATGCACTATCCGCATCAGGTATATGATATAAATACTGGTCGAATTAGCGATCACCACACTGGCTGCGGCAAATAAAACCAGGCAAAACAGGCTGATCTTATACCGGCCAAAACTATCCAGCAGGCTGCCTATAAATAGCTGCGTAACGCCATAACTGATCAGGAAGAGCGTTAGCGTCATTTGCACCTGTATATTGCTTACGTGCATAGTGCCCGCCATGGCAGGCAGCGAAGGGATATAAATATCGGTAGCAAACCCGGATAGCGGTAATAAGGCAAAAGCTAATAAGTTGGCAACACCCTTATGCTTTTCTTTAATGGGTTTGGGTTTAGAAAGTTGTAATAGCATTGATGCCAAAATTAGCTATTTAAACCTTTTATGGCGATACAGCAGGCAAATATGATATTATGGCGACAGGCATGGCATGATTTTATGACACAATCTTGAGCCAACTGCAAACTGCAAACTACACCTGCGAGTACTCCGCCGGAACCAATAAAGTGGAAGTTATTTTACTCACCAGCAGGGCATCCGCATTTTCGGGGATCGATTTTATTTTTACCCATTCAGGGTCGGCGCCAAATGCTTTCCAATGGGCATTTTTCGCATCAAGATCATCAAAAGTAAGCATATAGGTTAGGTTGGGCCTTTGCGCGCCAATTACCGTTTCGCCCCAGAAAACCGGGTTAAAGCCCAGGCGCTTAAAAATATTGATCTCGCCCTGGTTGTTAAACATATCTATTTTTCGTTTACCGGCTTCTTCGCTGGCGCTTTGGTACTGGCGCAGCTCCAGTATGCGGGCCTTCTTCTCAGGGGCCACCAATGCCGGCCAATGGGCAAAAGCTTTTAATAATGAACTTTCAATTCGTTCATAAGCGGGTTGTTTAGCAGGCACATTTAAGTAAGCAGCGCCTTTGACATTTAGTTCGGCATCCTTACTCATTTTATCGGTTATGGTAGTAAAATGATCAAGGCTCTTGTAGGGTATAATTACAAACAGTTTGGATTGCCCCGTTGGTTTCATTTCGGTAAATACGCCAACCGGTGTAACACCAAGCCGGTTTAGCGCGGGTATGGCTGCATTTTTAAAATAATCTTCCACCAGCTGTTGTTGTACAGCATCTTTTAACAAGTAAACCCGTAGCTCGTAATATTCAACATTCATATTTTTAGGGTTGGCTTTACCTGTGGTTGGAATTATAGCCGTAGCAGCACCGCCTATTATTGCTGATCTTACAAATGAGCGCCTTTTCATGGTTGTAGTATTTAAAAACGGAAGCTAAGATAATTATATTTAGTACGTCTCCTTGATGAGGTCTCATATCTCACATCTAAAATCTCATATCTAAATCACAATCTCCTTCAGCATTTCGTTGCCTTTAATGGTTTTTATGCCCTCTTCATAGCCAATCATATAAATATCTTCGGCAGCGTCGGTGTCAAATATGCCGTAACCACCCAGGCCATGCGGCTCAATAACTACGTCGCATAAAATTTTATGGTTGTTAAGGCTGGCATTAATGGCGATCATGGCTGCCCTGTCAACCAGGTTGCCAAATGATTTAATTTCAGTAACTACCGGTAAATGGTTACAGCACGACCCAATGATCAGGTCGCAGTTACCCACCAACGGCTCAACCGGGAAATTGTTAAGTATCCCACCATCCACATACATGTGGTTGTTGATCATAATGGGTTTAAAAATCCCCGGCAAACAACAAGAGGCTAAAATGGCAATATCAAGCTGGCCATCAGTAAAGTAAACTAATTTCCCCTCGCCCAAATCAACGGCCGAAATAGTAACACGCGTTTTGAGTTGGTTAAATGAATTATGCGGGATGTATTTCTCAATTAAAAACCGCACATTCAATATAGACAGCAAACCCGTACTGCCCAGTGAGGGGCGCAACAATTTTAGCAGTTTGGCATCTTTAATAATTTGTAATATCTCCTTAGGCGCATATCCCTCGGCAAAAAAAGCCGCGGCAATAGCCCCCGCACTGGTGCCCGACAAGTGCGAAAACCGGATACCATGGTCGGTAAGGGCCTGCATCACACCTAAATGCGCAACACCCCTTACGCCACCGCCCGACAGCGCTAAGCCTATTTTTTTCGATTCAGTTTGATTGGTAGCTGTATTCATTTTAGTAACGGCTAATATATACTATTCAGACCGTATTTGAGTACCTCTACAATTTACTTATACAACTTCACCCATTCCTTTTCCAGCGGATCGTTTTTTGTCCAGCGGGGTTGTTCGGGATCATCGGCAATGTATTTAGCGGCGAGGATGTAGGCTTTTATAAACTTCATCACATAAGCCATATCCATATTACCGGTTTCGTCGCTTAGGCGGTGATAACGGTTGGTAATAGTAGCATCAAATGTTTTCATGCCCAGGCTATAGGTTGGCGCAGGCACGCCTTTTACGGCCAGCGGGTAATTATCACTTTCGGCAAAAAGGCTGCCGCCTAACGGGTCGTTATTTACATGCATCCCATAAGTTTTACAGGCTTTAATGATCGATGAATCGGCAGTTGTACGGCCAAGCCCCACTAAAGTTATCAGCGTGGTGTCGTTATAGCTGGCGTTATCAATATTTAAGTTATATACCGTTTTGCTCAGCGGCACAAGCGGGTGAACGGCATAATATTCGCTGCCTATCAGCCCCTCCTCTTCGGCGGTATAGGTAATAAACAATACCGAGCGTTTTGGCGGATATTTGGCAAAATACCGGGCCGCGTCAATCACCGCTGCGGTGCCCGTTGCATTATCGCGCGCGCCGTTATAAATACTATCTAATTTACCTTCCTCCATTTGAGGCACTTTAGCCACGCCCAAATGATCGTAATGCGACGACAATAGTATATACTCATCGCGCAATTTAGGGTCGGTACCACGTACGTAACCCATTACATTCTTCAACTTAATATCTTTGGTGATAGTCCCGCTGATGGAGATTGTACAATTGGCGGTAAAATCTTTAACAGCGGCAGTTTGCAGCGCGGCCGTGTTGTTTAAAATAACCACAGGCAAATTATTGGTTTGCCCGGGGTCCTCGGGGCGGGCACCCATTAAATAAGCTTTTATTTGACCCCATAAGTCGGCTTTGCCATTCAATTTTTCAACCAAACCCAAAGCGCCTTTTGCACTCAACTGTTCGGCAAGCGTGCCGATCTGCATAAAATCCTGCCCGGCAGATGCATTCTCGCCTTTGCCCATATCAACCATCACAATTTTGCCTTTAACATCCATGGTCGCTACATCAGCAGGTATAATATGCCCGGCGTAAATTAACGGTGCGTTAAGGTTAACATCTCCCGCGTGTTGTTGCAGGGCATCGTCGCCGGGTTTAAAGGTCATATTGCCTATTGTAACCTGTCCGCCGGTACCCGGCGTTAACATTTTTAAGGTAAAGGGCTGAAAATAGCCGTTTGCCCCTTCAACAGTTTTAACGCCGAACTGCTTAAACTGGTCGCCGATGTATTGGGCGGCTATATTAATTTCGGGTCGGTCAAAGCCACGGCCTTTCAACTCGTCAGAAGCTAAATAGCGCAGCGGCGCCAAAGCCACATCGGGCGGGTTGGTGGCGGCGATGTTTTTGACCAGGTTTTCTTGCGCAAATACTACTGTAGTACTCAGCAGCAGGGCGATTAGTAGGAGGTTTGGTTTCATAGGTTAAAGGTAATAATTTGTCTGTTTACTTGTCTGAATCACTGATTAAACAGATTAAGCGGATTAATGAGATTGTCTCTTAAAGCGATTTAGTGCCGGACAGGATCAGCGAAATCCAAAAATCAGCTCAATCAGCGGTTCAGACAGTAGCGGGAACTTTCAAAAAATCACCATCAACAATCAGCAATTTTACCCCATTTTCGGAAAAAGAACGGTGCGAACTGAGGCCGTCTGATACCACGTAGCTCATATCTTTTGTGAGTGCAAATTTCTCCCCGTTTTCCATTTCGGTAATAAAACCGCCCTCAAGGCAATGCACAATATGCCCTTTTTGGCACCAATGGTCGGCTAAGTAGCCTGCTGAATACTCAACTGCGCGAATCCTAAGCCCGTCGAGGTTTAGGGTTTGCCAATAGGCTGTTCCGTCTTCTCCCGGGTGTTCTGTTTTGGGGATTGATGACCAGTTGATGGTGGTAAAGGGGATGGTGTACATAGTTGGTTTATTTACCTGTTTCAACAGCCTATCAGGTGGGTTGTTTCTTGCTTTTAAGTTGAGAAACTCTTAGTTGACGTTTAGCATTTTTAGCCTTAATATCTTGCATTATCTTTCTAAAATCTGAAAGTTCCTGTTCTGTCCAAGGCTCAGATTTTGTTGATAGATCTACATTCTTCGGTTCTTTAATTAGTCCCATGATTTTAGCTTTTAAAATATTTTGAGATAAGTCTTAATGCTGCACCCGTTTCAATAAACATTCTTAATCCACGAAAATGTGTTGCATGAAGTGATTCTTGATAATGTTTGATAAGTGCCGACTTAGCGTCAAAAGCAAGAAAGCCTTCAAAACCTTTGTCAACCGAAACTTTGCAGGCATAAGCAACAAGGTTTCCGGGAACACCAAAATATACTTTGTCTTTACCCTTATTGAATTTGGCACTTTCAATAAGATGCATAAAAATGTGGTCCTGCTTGTCTTCGATGCTTAAAAGCCCTTGAATAATGGTCGGATTGTTAACAGTAGTTAGTTTATAGACTTCTTTGGTTTGGTCTTTAAGTTCTTTAAACCAATCAAATTGCCAATCTGACTTTTTAATTTGTTTAGTATCCGCACCAGTCAACCTAACAATTTCCGTATCGAAAACCTCACTTGTCAAAGTGTTTTCGATAGAATTTGTCAGCTTATCTATGATAAAATCAAGCCCTTTATTTTGTTGCTTTTCCACTTAGCTAATTTACAAAATAATAAGGTTCTGGTCAAATGTCGTTTGAAATTTCAAGTCTTAGCAGGGGACTATAAAGGCACGAGAAAACCACGCTTTTTGCCCTGCCCGACATTCGCGCGCCAGATCGTGGACATAGTTGGGATAGACAATTATTTCCTATAAACTACTATCAAATCGGTTAAATGATTGCCAATATTTATCCTTATAAATATTATAACTTATTTCTATTTTATTTGAATTAGCGACCTGGATTTTTTGCAAGACTTTTGAAGGTTTTCTAAAATCTTTACAAGCCAAATAAATTTCTCTGGCTCCATCGGCTGTTTGCCTGCCGATATTTAAAAAGCCTTCAAAGTCTTTGAGTTCCTCTAAAACACTATTTTCAATTTCATTAAGAAGCTGATAGGTTATATCATCCGGTAATCCATTATTATTTTTACCATTGTATTTTATTTCTACATTTAAAATCCAGGGATGTGAAGCTTTACTTTCCCATTTAAGTAAACTGGTGTTAATAGCACCTACCAATGGAATTCCATTTTCGAGTTTAGCTTCAAGTATTGAGTAACTGTCGTCTTCCGTGTTGCGTCTGGTATCTTCGTATTTTTCTATAAATTCCTTTTGCCTCCAGTTTAAAAAATCTTTCAACTTATTGATTGGAACTAATTCTTTTTGTGCTCCATCTTTTCCTTCAACTGTTAAGTTATCAATTATTGTTGCAAACTCCAATTCACCTAAATAGTTATCCAAAAATATATATACACCGTTTGTTATTGTTGATCTTTTCTCCTCGTTAAAATCATCATGTATAATTGTTATATCAATTTCATCGGGATAAGCACTAAACTCATTTGAGTAAAAATTTAAATTACTTTCGTCGAATTTGTAGCCCGCCATTTGAATACTGGTGTCTTTAATATCCAACGCTGGTTTAAGAGCTGTAAACCTCCAGCCTTCAATTTGAGGCGCCGCACTTACAAGTTCTTCTACAAAAACGATATTTTTAACCATGCCATCGGGTGTAATAACCAACTCGGCCGTGTTACTGTCAAACATTCCCGTTAAATAGAAAAAGCCTTCTTTCAATTGATTGAGTTTTGGCGAAAGTTTATTAAAAAAATCCTTTTCTATATTCTTTTGTTGTTTTACTACATTAAAAAAGTTTTTTTCATTTTCTTGAAACCAAACCCAAAAGTCTTCATACGAGTTTATCGCGCTTTCTTTTTTGCCGAAAATATTCGTTAGTAATCCCATTATTGCAGTTAAAGGTTAAGGTGCTATCAAACTAAACTATTATCAAAGCCTAAATTTAGACTTTCCGAGATAATTTCAATTCGATTATTTAAAAAATATAAATTATTAATTCGCTTTAAATTCTTTCGCAAATTAACTATATCCACAGTCTAAGATTATATTGTAAGTTCACCCAATCTTCCCCGCAACAATCCCCAATATCTCCCCTTCCAACTCAATCGCCAACCTTTCCAACTCCGCTCCTTCATTGAGCAGCTCATCTACAAAAGTCTTATCCTTACACCCCGAAGCATTGATCTTTACATTTAAAAAAGCGCCTAATACAGCAGTGCGAGCGCAAAGCGCGGCTACCCCGGCATCGCTTACCGAGTTTGGGTTACCGGTTTCGGCCATGGCTTTGATCACTTCCATGCTGGCATAAGCGGCCTGCATTACACGGAAAGGTATTTCCATGGCGTTTTTGGTAGCGGCCTGTATGGCTTCGCTTCGGCTTGCTTTTTCTTCATCGCTGCCTTTTGGCAGGTTAAAAGCAGCCATAATTTGGTTAAATGCGCCGGTATCCTGATCAACCAGGCGCAGTAGTTCGTCTTTATATTGTTGCCCTTTTGCCGCCCAATTGCTAAACTCTTCCCACCTATCGTCCCAACCCTTTTTATGCGCCGAAAGATTGGCTACCATAGTGGCTAATGATGCCCCTAATGCCCCCGCATAAGCCGAAATTGAGCCACCGCCCGGCGCAGGGCTTTCGCTGGCGGTTTCGTCGGCAAAATCGGCTAACGTCATGCTTACCAGTTTTTCTGCTGCTTTATCTTTTAGTAAATATTCTATTACCCGTTCTTCGGGGTTAAACGGCGAAAGTTCATCTAATCCCATTGTTTTAACCGCTATCCTTATCAACTCTTTTTCGCTTACGCCGGTACTGCGTTGTTGTTTATGCAGGAAGTATTTACCCGCATCAACCAAAGTTTTTAAAGGTACCAAACCTACCAGTTCGCTGCCGGTTACACGCATCCCGCGCGCCTGGGCACGATTGCAAACTTCGTCGAATGCGGTATGCAGCGGCGTAACGTTCAGGTTGGTGAGGTTCATGGAGATCTGCGCTATGCCGTATTCCTCAATATACCAGCCTATGGCCTTAACAGATTTTAAGCTACCCGGTTGTGATTTGGGTTTGCCGTTCTCGTCGGTAATTATCTTCCCGCTTACCGGGTCACCTTCGCGCAGTACGCGCCCAGCCTCACGCACATCAAAGGCAATGGAATTTGCCCTGCGGGTTGAAGTGGTGTTGAGGTTAACGTTATAAGCCACCAAAAAGTCGCGCGCGCCAATTACAGTAGCGCCCCGTTTGGCATCCATTTCCGCCGGACCGAAATCGGGTTTCCACTCGGGCAATTTTATCTTTTTAAAGAAACCTTCATATTCCCCCGCACGTATCACCGACAAATTATTACGGCTTTTATTGGCCTGCGCAAATTCATATAAATAAACGGGGATGCCTAACTCTTCGCCCACCCGCTTGCCTAAAGCCTGTGCATAAACGGCGGTTTCTTCCAAAGTGATATTGCTGATAGGTATCAGCGGACAAACATCTGTAGCGCCCATACGCGGGTGTTCGCCGTGGTGCTTGCTCATATCAATCAGTTCGCCTGCCTTTTTAATGGCCAGGAAAGCCGCTTCGATAACCGGTTGAGATTCGCCCACAAAAGTAACCACAGTACGGTTGGTAGCCTTGCCGGGATCAACATTTAACAGCCGCACACCATCAACCGATTCGATAACATCTGTGATCTGTTTAATAATGCCGAGGTCAACGCCTTCGCTAAAATTGGGTACGCATTCTATTAATTTTGTCATTGGTTTATTGGTAGTTAGTCATTAGTTCTGTTGAGATTTGACAACTTTTAAAAAGTTGTCAAATCTAATTGTCTTTATAAGGAATTTCAGAAACAAGTAAAAAATTAGGTTTAAGCGCACCTTGATTGTAAAGTATTTCGCGGTAATCGCGGCATTGATATGCCTGTAAATGAGCTCGTTTTCCGGGGGCTATTGTGCCACGGTCATATAAATTTAATGCCTTTGCCGCCCGATACGTTAAGCCGGCAAACACCTCGGCTGTATTCAGTTTTTCAGCCGCGCTTATTACAGCTGCCTGCATCAGCAAGTCGCCCATAGGTGCCGAGCCGGGATTCCAATCACTGGCAATAGCAAGGCAGGCCCCGGCATCAAGTAGTTTACGGGCAGGGGAATAAGGCATACCTAAGCCCAGCGAAGCACCAGGCAAAACAACAGCCACCGTACCAGAATTTGCGATCATTTTTATTTCCGCATCCTTACTCGCTTCTAAATGATCTGCCGAAACAGCGCCCAGTTTTACAGCTACCTCGCTGCCGCCTGTAGTAAATTGATCAGCATGTACAGTAATATCAAAACCCATTTGTTTGGCTTTTTCAAGGTACATGAAGGCATTATCGGCACTAAATGCGCTTTCTTCTATAAAAATATCAACGCGGTTACTTAAACTTTTTTGTTTGATGACCGGCAGCAGATCATGCAAAACATAATTTAAATATTCGGCCTGGTTACCACTGAAATCTTTTGGTAATATATGTGCAGCAAGGCAAGTAGCAATAAGGTTAATGCGTGTT
>Ga0206943_1087_pt1 | contig 23854 bp, 21 predicted proteins | sample Alteio_BWOrgHeat_7_FD_153243 | JGI IMG/M metagenome (GOLD analysis project Ga0206943, IMG submission 153243) | Enriched cells from forest soil in Barre Woods Harvard Forest LTER site, Petersham, Massachusetts, United States -... | ecosystem: Environmental > Terrestrial > Soil > Temperate forest > O... | reverse complement strand
TGTGGTGATCGTAGAAAAATAAGATGAGTTTACCCCAACAGGCATATACGGCGGCAGGCGCCGCGAAGACTATACAAGAGCAAAAACTGGCGGAATTGTTGTTGCATTTGAGCCTGTATTCGCCTTTTTACCGGGAGTTGTTCGCCAAAAATAAGATCGATATCCAATCTATAAAAACGCTGGCCGACCTGGTATCATTACCCACCACCACCAAAGAGGACCTGCAAAAGCGCAATAACGACTTTTTATGCGTAAGCCGCGATAAGGTGATCGAGTATGCTTCTACCTCGGGCACGCTGGGCAGCCCGGTTACTATAGCGCTTACCGAAAATGACCTTAACCGTTTAACCAATAACGAATACAATTCATTTGTTTGTGCCGATGGGTCAGCCACCGATACCTACCAGTTAATGCTCACTTTAGACAGGCAGTTTATGGCGGGCATTGCCTATTATTCGGGTTTGCGAAAGTTGGGGGCGGGTATTATCCGCTTGGGGCCGGGCGTGCCTTCCATGCAGCTGGAAACTATTGAAAGGTTAAAACCTACCGCCATTGTGGCCGTACCTTCGTTTATTTTAAAGCTGATACAGTTTGCCAAAGATGCCGGCATCGATCTCAATAAAACATCAGTTAAAAAAGCCGTTTGCATCGGCGAAAATATCCGGAATGCCGATTACGCCTATAATATATTAGGTAAAAAAATTACCGAAGCCTGGGATATACAACTTTATTCAACCTATGCCTCTACCGAAATGCAAACCGCTTTTACCGAATGTAAAGAAGGCAGAGGCGGACACCTACAGCCCGAGCTGGTTATTGTTGAACTGTTGGATGAACACAACCAGCCTGTAGCTGCCCATACCCCCGGCGAGGTTACCATAACCACTTTAGGTGTTGAAGGGATGCCCCTGCTGCGCTATAAAACCGGCGACATTTGCAGTTATGACGATGCGCCATGCGCCTGCGGCCGCACCAGTTTGCGCCTATCGCCCATAATTGGCCGTAAAAAGCAAATGATCAAATTTAAAGGCACCACGCTCTACCCGCCCGCGCTGTTTGACCTGCTGAACGAAATGGAAGAAGTGCTTGATTTTGTAGTAGAGGTTTACAGCAATGAAATAGGTATGGACGAAGTATTACTGCACCTGGTACCCGCCGACGGCAGCAAAGCCTGCGATAACCGTATCCGCGCCTATCTGCAGGCCCGCCTGCGCGTAAGCCCGCATGTTACTTATATTACTACCGAACAAATACATAAAATACAATTTACCGAAGCAGGCAGGAAAGCTGTGAAGTTTATTGATAGGAGGAGTTAATTAGTTATTGGGTATTAGTTAATTAGAGTATCTGAAATGCAAACCCTTTTAGAGGGCCATCGGACCGGCACATTTTATAACAACGGGTTTTAACCCGTTGCCTTAAACCAATGTAACGGAAGAGTGCCGTAGGTACGGCATATATTTACTAATCTCTAATCCCTATCTTTGCCCCATGCGTTTTGATATCATCACTGTATTGCCCGGTTTACTGGAAAGCCCTTTTGCACACTCCATTTTACAGCGCGCCCAAAAAAAAGGCATCGCCGAAATTGTTGTACATAACCTGCGCGATTACTCAACCAGTAAACAAAAAAGTGTTGATGATTACCCTTATGGCGGCGGTAGTGGCATGGTGATGACCATTGAGCCATTTGCAGCCTGTATAACCAAACTAAAGGCCGAACGCGACTATGATGAGGTGATCTTCATGTCGCCCGATGGCGAAACGCTTAACCAGCAGATAGCCAACCAGCTTTCTATCAAAGGCAATGTCATTATTCTTTGCGGTCATTATAAAGGGATAGACCAGCGCATACGCGATATATACGTTACCCGCGAACTATCCATTGGCGATTACGTACTATCGGGCGGCGAACTGCCGGCTGCTGTACTGGTTGACGCGGTAGTGAGACTGATACCGGGCGTACTGTCTGATGAAACATCGGCACTGTCTGATTCTTTCCAGGACGGGTTGTTGGATGCCCCCGTTTATACCCGCCCTGCTGATTGGAACGGCCATAAAGTACCCGATATACTGTTAAGCGGCAACACCCCCCAAATTGAAAAATGGCGCTTTGAACAAGCCATTGAGCGAACGCGGATTAGAAGGCCGGATTTGTTGGATGAATAGTTAAAAATGGTTAATTAAGTTGATTGGGTGAGTGGTTGATTAGGTTTAATAAGTGTGATTGGTGTAATGAGATGGCCTGAAAACCCGGTTTAAATAGCAGTAACTCAATCAACATAATCCAACTTAATCAACCACTCACATAAATTTTAAAAATCCGCTTTTTATTTTAAAATAATTTCCCTATAATTGCAATCCGATTTTTAGGGTGCTAAAAGTCGCTTTAATAGCTTAAAATCATGGATTTAGTAAAATTTGTAGAAGAGCAAACAGTAACAGTTAACGCTTTCCCGTCATTTAAGGCCGGAGATACTGTAAGTGTTCATTATAAAATAAGGGAAGGAAACAAAGAACGTATCCAGGTTTACCAGGGTGTTGTTATCCAACGCAACAGTGCAGGTGTATCAGAAACATTCACTGTTCGTAAGGTTTCAAATGGTATTGGCGTTGAACGTATTTTCCCCATCAACTCGCCAAATATTGATAAAGTAGAAGTAAACAGCCACGGTAAAGTACGTCGCTCTAAACTTTACTACCTGCGTGCTCTTACCGGCAAAGCAGCCCGTATCAAATCAAAAAGAGTTTAAGCCCCTAATCCGCCCTATGGCGGAGGAACAGGTGTAACGTCCTAAAATAGGTTGACAGATTTACGATAGTCCCAGTTGCGCAAGTAACTGGGATTTTTGTTTATAAACACTTTCCGGTGTTTTCATTTTCAAAGATAAGTGTGGCCGGTAATTATTGTATAGATATATTGCTTCCCCTGTTAATAATTTTGCATGAAGCTTTGATTTTAACACACAACCCAATCCAAACTCTTCTTTAAGCGTTCTGTTCATTCGTTCAGCCAAAGCATTTTCATAAGGGTCACCATTCTCGGTCATGCTCATTTTTATCTGATGTGTATTAGCAATACTTACATATTCTGCACTACAGTATTGTAATCCCCTGTCTGAATGATGGATTAGCGCTTGATTAATATTCCTTCTGTTTTTAATGGCCATTTGAAAGGCCTGTTTCATTTGCGCTGCCTCCATATTATCAGCTATCGCATAACCCATTATCTTCCTGCTGTAAGCATCAGTAACCATATTCAAGTAACAATTGCCCTCGTCTGTTTTAAGATAAGTAATGTCGCTTACCCAAACCTCATCAGGACGGTTAACAACAATGTCTTTGACCAGGTTAGGGTATTTTCTTAACCAATGCTTTGACATCGTGGTTTGAACATACCGCCGCTTGGGCAAAATGAGCATCCCGTGCTTTCTTAACAAGGCAAATAACTTATCACGGCCAAACTTGATCTCCTGTGCCTGCAAGTTATCCCTGATCTGGTGATGAAGCTTTCTGCCACCCAGGCGAGATAACACCTTACGCTCTTTATCAACGAGTTGTTTTACCTGTAATTCCTGTGCTTCCTTTCGGTCCTGTTCTTTACAGTGCTTATAAAAGTACTGGCGGCTATATCCCAAAACATTAGCTACAAATCCAACGGTGCGCCGTTCTCGCTTTGAGCCTGCTCTGTAGCTGTTGACAACAGGCTCAAATACTTTTTTCTTATATCCGTATTAAACTGGCTGTCGGCTATATCTATGGCCCGGTTTAGCACTTCCTTCTCCTGTTCTAACCGTTTAAGTTTTTTCTCCAATTCCCTGATCGTTTTATTAGGTGTGTCTTTTTTCATGGCTTCTGATTCTTTCCAATCTAATCTACCATGTTTTCGCAACCAAACCAAAACGGTACTCCGGCCTTGAATACCATAACGCACTTGAGCCTGCTTGTACGTGAGTTCGCCTTTTTCTACCGAATTCACAATCTCCAGTTTAAATGCTAAACTGTAATCTTTTTGAGTCTTCCTTTGATAACTCTTAACTTCTTGTTCTTTCATTTGTTAACACTTTTTGTGTCAACTTATTTCAGGACGTTACAAGGTAAATATATTAAAGGCTTTTTCGGATTTTCCGGAAAGGCTTTTTAATGCGATAAGTTTTTTGAGCGTGATTGGTTGGGCTGAGTTGTCCCACGCTGTCCCCCGAACGCTCCCGCAAGCGTCCCGCTTGTGGAGGCCATGTGCCAAGATTGGTTTATTGATTACTTGTCTGTTTGCCACAAGCGGGACGCTTGCGGGAGCGGAGCGTGTTCCATTTGCAAATGGACAGGTAATACAGGCTAAATATCTGCCGGGTCACACACGACACGCGTGCGCCAGCCTTAGCTTCGTATATCGTTATACTATTTTTTCTTAGCCGCAGGAGCCTTTGCCTTTGTAACCGCACCACTTTTCTTAACCGCCGGTTTCTTAGGCGGCATAACCACATCATGCTCAATTATTAAGGCAGGTTCAGCATGTGCTGTTGATAAAGGTCCAGCCACTTCTACCTTATCGGCTTTTTTTGCAGGTACAGCCAGTTTAGCCAATACGGTACGGCCACCTTTTACCACTTCGTTCAGGTCAACCATAATTTGTGTGCCGATGGGTAAAAACAAATCAACCCTTGACCCAAATTTGATAAACCCAAACTGGTCGCCCTGCTCAACTACATCACCTTCCTTTACGTACCAAACAATGCGGCGCGCTAAAGCGCCGGCAATTTGGCGGAACAATACCTGTACACCGGCTTTGTTTTCGGTTACCACGGTGGTCCGCTCGTTTTCGGTTGATGATTTGGGGTGCCAGGCCACCAGGTATTTACCCGGATGGTATTTGAAATATTTTACAACACCGCTAATAGGGTTACGGTTAACATGCACATTTATGGGCGACATGAAAACGGATAGCTGGATGCGTTTATCTTTTAAAAATTCGGTTTCAACGGTTTCTTCAATAACCACCACCTTGCCGTCTGCCGGGCAAAGCACCAGCGATTCGTCCTGCTCAATAGTTAATTTGGGGCTGCGGAAAAACTGCAGTATAATAACAAACAGCGCGAATGATAAAATATAGATGATCCATTTTACCACCATTGCTTGCGGAAAGTAAAACTGGATAAAAGCGTTTAACAAAAATATAAACAGAATGCACAGGGCAATGGAGGTATATCCTTCTTTATGGATGGTCATTGTTTTTAGTATTTTAATGCAAAACTAAGCATTTGTAATGAAGTATAGGTAAACATATACAATTGGCGCGGCTATTAGCAGGCCGTCAAACCTATCCAGCAGGCCGCCATGGCCGGGCAATATGCCGCCCGAGTCTTTGATATTGATGCTGCGTTTAAACATCGATTCAACCAAATCGCCGGTGGTGCCAAATACGCTGATGAGCACACCAATAGTTACCCACTGCTGCCAAAGCAGGTCGTTATAATAATGGTTAATGATGAGTGCCGCGCCGGCTGTGATCAATATGCCGCCTATAAAACCTTCCCATGTTTTTTTAGGCGAATGCCGTTCAAATAGCTTTGTTTTACCCAGCTTGCTGCCCACCAGGTACGCCCCGGTATCATTAGCCCAAAGCATCAGCAAAAACGCCAGCGGGTAATGGAAGTTAAAGCTGCCATCTACATAGGCCAATGCATGGAAAAAGGTAAAAGGCATAATGGTAAATACCAGCCCCAGGTAGGTATAGGCTATATTGGTGAATGGTTGCCCCGATTTTTTAAAAAGTTCCTGTATAAATACAATACTTAATGTTAATGGAAGCAGAAAAAGTAATTTATGTGCCAATAAAGCATCGGTTAACGCGGGAATGGGAAACGTTGCTGAATAATTTATCAGGTAGAAGATAAAGAAAATAAATACCCCGTTCAGCAACCCGCTGAATTTACCGGGCTTTATGCCGCTTTTTTTAACATTGCTGTAAAACTCCCATAAACAAAATGTGCAGAGCAATAAATAAAAGCCCCCAAATACATAGTGGCCCAACAAAACCGAGGCCAGCATAACAATAATAAAAAAGAACCCTGTAATGGCGCGTACCTTCATAATTTATAGTTGGTTTAGGATCATGATCTCAATAGCATTGCTAAAATTTTCCTGGTGAATATATACCTCAATATCGCCAAATGTGCGATGTGATGAATCTTGTTTGTTCATTAAAACTGTTTCAATGTGGTGTTCGGTAAGCACTTGTTTTACCATTTCGGCCCGGTAAAAATCGGCCGAAGTAAATATCCTGACCCAGTTTTTTTCCATTAATATAGCCGCAACAGTTTTTTATTTAAGCTGATGTTGCGGTACACATACAGCAAAAATAAAACAATTACCAGGCTAAATACATACCCTACCCAATTAAATACATGCTGATCATCGGGGTTAATGCTTATCTTTTTTTGTTGAAAAAGGTAGGTTACCACAACGGCGGTGCCGTTATTGATAAAATGCGCCCAAACAGCAGGCCATATACTGCCGCTCCACGCCACAAAATAGCCAAACAGCACACCCAGCATCAGGCGGGGCAGGAAGCCAAAAAACTCCATGTGAAAAGCGCTGAACAATATGGCGGTTATCCATATAGCGGCATGTTTGTTGTTTGTCCAGCGGGTAAAAATGGTTTGGATAACCCCGCGAAACATAAATTCTTCGGCAATGGCGGTTAGCAGGCCAATAACTATTAAGTTGAATAGCATATCCCAAACGCTGTTCATTTTTAGCAATAGGGTGGTAAGTTTTTGGGCCGCGTCTTCACTCGCACGCATCCATTTTTGTACGCCGCTTAAAAATTGCGGTAAAACCATTTTTTCGTTGATGTTTGATAAAAACTCAATTAATGGCGACGAGATAAACATGATGCAAAAAACCAATGCTAATAATATCAACGGGAAGCGAAATGTAGGTTTAACATAATCCTGCGGGTCGCGGGCTATCACATAGGCATAAAACACAGGCGCCACAAAAATGGGGATAGTGGTACCCGCTATTTGCACTATCCATAACGCGTTAGTTACGTGCGGGGCCGTATAGTTGCCCTGGGCTATATCCATTACCGAACTTAAACCATAAAAAGCAGCGGCAATACCTGCCCCAACTAAATTTCCAATGATCAAGGCAGCTAAAAAAATCAATATAAAGCTCAATAATTGCAATGCCGGGTGCATTTGATTATCGATGTTATGTAATGCTTTATCTGTTGTATTTATCATCCGGCTTAAAATTTGTATTTTTGTAGCGCTTAAAGATAAGGCATGTCTGTACAAATAGGAAATATTGATTTGGGTGAATTCCCGCTGTTGTTAGCACCGATGGAGGATGTGAGCGATCCGCCGTTCCGTTATGTGTGCAAGCAAAATGGCGCGGATATGATGTACACCGAGTTTATCTCGTCCGAAGGATTGATACGTGATGCCGCCAAGAGTTTGAAAAAGCTGGATATTTTTGAGTACGAACGCCCTATTGGCATACAGATATTCGGCAGTGATATTGAGCACATGCGCGAGGCTTCTGAAATTTCGTCAAAAGCCAACCCCGACCTGATAGATATTAACTACGGCTGCCCGGTAAAAAATGTAGCTTGCCGTGGCGCGGGTGCCAGTTTACTGCAGGATATTGATAAAATGGTTGCCATGACCAAAGCCGTTGTGGAAGCAACCCACCTGCCCGTTACGGTAAAAACCCGCCTGGGTTGGGACGATAATACCAAAAACGTACAAGAAGTAGCCATGCGCTTGCAGGACGTGGGCATAAAAGCCCTCACCATACATGGCCGCACCCGTTCGCAAATGTATAAGGGCGTTGCCGACTGGACATTGATACGCGAGATCAAAAAGAACCCTAACATAGAGATCCCCATATTTGGCAACGGTGATATTGATTCGCCCGAGAAAGCTGCCGCCTGGCGTATGGAATTTGGGGTGGATGGCATGATGATTGGCAGGGCGGCTATAGGTTACCCATGGATTTTCAGGGAGATAAAACATTACTTTAAAACCGGCGAACATTTAGACAAGCCCACCATGGCCGAACGGATACTGGCCTGTAAAACCCACTTGGAAAAATCTATTGAGTGGAAAGGCCCTAAAACCGGTGTTTTTGAAATGCGTCGCCATTATGCCAACTATTTTAAAGGGATCGATCACTTTAAGGAATATCGCATGAGGTTAGTTACTGCCGGTAGTTTTGAAGAGCTGGAAGCTATTTTATTTGAGGTAGAAAACAACCCGAACTATTTTAATTACGTATCTACAGAAACAACAATGCAACTATAATGGTTTAACAATTAGCTATATGTGTAAAAAATATATAGATAAACGAAAATTTATTTGCATTAGATGACATAATATTGTAGTGATATTATATATTTGAAAAAAGCCTCACCCTGCCCTCTCCTAAAGGAGAGGGTGCTTATAACGAGGATAGTCAAGTCCTCTCCTTTGGAGAGGATTTAGGTGAGTCGAAAATTGGAAAAAACAATAGCATAAAATGGTTACCTATATAACAGATGGTGTTAAGGTTTCAGTAGAAACGATCTATCAGCCGGAATATTCCAATCCGTCTAATGATCATTTTATGTTCGCTTACAAGGTAACCATCGAAAACCTGGGTAACTATGCCGTGCGGCTTTTAGGCAGGCATTGGTATATTTTCGACTCGAACGGCGCTAAACGCGAAGTAGAGGGTGAAGGTGTAGTTGGCCAGCAACCGGTTATTGAGCCCGGCACCTCGCATGAATATGTATCAGGCTGCAACTTAAAAACCGACATGGGCAGCATGAAAGGCGAATACCAAATGAGCCGTTTATTGGATAATACCTTATTTAACGTGCAAATACCCGAGTTTTATTTGATAGCACCATATAGGATGAATTAGCCCTCCAGGCCCGAATGCTATCAAATTAAGAAAGCACACGAAAGAATTAATATCGAACACCGAATTCTGAATATTGAACACCGAAGTTTTTACTTCATTATTCGATATTCAAAATTCGGTGTTCGGCATTTTTAACAATATTAATTCTTTAACTTAAAAAGATTATGGGTGATGTCCTTCGTGTCCACCACCGCCGCCGCCATGGGGCTGTCCACCACCACCGCCGCGAGGTTGTCCGCCACCACCGCCACCCATTGGGGGGCGAGCTTGTTGCTGTGGCCGCTGTTGCTGTTGTTGCGGCATCCGTGGTTGTTCCTGCCTCATTTGTTGAGGGGCGCGTTGCTGCTGCATCCGTGGCTGTTGTTCGGCCCTTTGTTGTTGCTGCGGGCGTTGTTGTTGTGCTCTTTGTTGCTGCATCCGGGGTTGTTGCTCAGCCCTTTGTTGCTGTTGCGGACGCTGTTGTTGTGTCCTTTGCTGCTGCATGCGTGGTTGTTGTTCCCGGTTTGTATTGGCCTGGCGACTTACTGCATTACGCGATGCCGCTGTATTTACCCGGTTAGCTGCCGGGCTGTTTGCCATACGACCGTTAGGCCTGGCCATCGCTGCTGTAGCGGGCCTGCCATGGTTACTTGCAAAGTGTTGACCGGGGTTCCTGGCCGCTACTTGCTGGTGTGCCATTTGCGTATGAGTTGGCGCAATATGGCGCTCATTCATCGCTGTACGTTCTTCGGGGCGTGGCTGCCTGTTGATGCCACCCGGACCGTTAAAGCTGGCGCGGCTGCCTCCTCCACGATTAATTACTGTACGATTTACGTATGTATTATGAATAACAGTGCGGTTAACATTAAATACCGCGGTATTGTAACGAAACGAGTGACCCACCCATAATCCGCCTGCAAAACCTATACCCCCGTAACCAAAACCATAATCAATGCCTCCATAGAAACCTACGTGCGGGCCCCAATAACCGTTATGATATAAGTAAACGCCATTATCATAACCCCAGTAGCAGGGTGTCCATAATAAGCCATAACTGGGCGGGGCAACCCAAACACCGGGCACCCAATAATATCCATCCGCATCATCATAAGCCCAATAACCGGGCTGCCATAAATAACCGTCAACCGGGCATTCGGGCTGTACGTAAACGGGCAATGGCGGCGGCGCTAACCTAACGGATAGCCCTACACTTATCTGCGCGTATGTTTGAGGAACGGCCAAACCTATGACCGCTGCTATTACTAATATTCTTGCTAATTTTTTCATAATTGAAGCTGTATAATTAGTTACTACAGTTATGACACATAAAAGTTTGCAAAGTAAAGCGAAAATGGAATTAGAAATTGTTAGTTGGGCTAAGTAGGCAAAGAGTCATTAGGCCGTTAGAAAATTAAAAATTACTACTAACAAAAAACCCCGCTAAATTTAACGGGGTTTTTATTAAAGAATATTATTGCGGGTGATGCTCGTCCCTCGGCTGTGGCCTTTGCTGCTGCTGTGGGCGCTGTTGTGGTGGACGTTGCTGTTGTGCCCGCTGCTGCTGTTGCGGGCGTTGTTGTTGTACCCTCTGCTGCTGTTGAGGCTGCGGGCGCTGCTGTTGTGGTTGCTGTTGCTGTGCCTGCTGTTGTTGCGCGCGTTGCTGTTGTGGTGCCTGTTGTTGCTGCCTTGCCGGCTGCTGAACATTATTTGCCGGTCGGTTAATATTGGTATTGGCAGGCCTGTTCATTGCATTATTACGCCCTAAATTTGAAGACGTTGCCACCTGCCCCTGTTCATTAAACGGCCGACCGTTAACCCTGTTCATAGCAGCAGTTGTTGGGTGTCCGTTATTTACCGAAGCCAACTGGTTACGGTCTTTACCGGCCATTTGCTCGTGCGACATTTGCTGGCTTGTTGGCTGTATATGCTGTTCATTCATAGCCTGGCGCTCCTGTGCCTGCGGCTGCCGGGTTATGCCACCCGGGCCGTTAAAACTGGCGCGGTTATTTACAACAGTGGTATTATTAATTACGGTACGGTCGATATAAGTGTTGTGCACAACAGTTGTATTAACATTTACAACCGCGGTATTATAACGGAATGATCCGCCCTGCCATCCACCGCCTATAAACCCTACGCCGCCGTATCCGCCGCCATAGTTAACGCCGCCATAAAAGCCAATATGCGGCCCCCAATAACCTGCGTGGAAACCGTACAGGCCGCCGTCATAACCCCAGTAACCGGGGGTCCATAATACGCCAACCTGTGGCGGGGCAACCCAAACGCCGGGCACCCAGTAGTAACCATCGGCATCATCATAAGCCCAATAACCGGGCTCCCATAAATAGCCATCGGTAGGGCAAGGGGGTTGTGTATAAACGGGCAACGGCGGCGGCGCTATCCTAACCGAAATGCCTACGCTAATCTGCGCATAAGTCTTAGGTGCGGCAAAAGCTATTGCCACTATTAAGATGAGTAATTTTGCTGTCTTTTTCATAATGGTTTTTGATTGTATTTACTACAGCTATGACCTTTAATTGTTTACAAAGTAAAATTAGAATTTGATTAGAATGTTGTTTGCGGAAGTGAGAGCCAAGAGTCAAGATAGAAAACGCAAAAGCAGCACGTTATGTTCCTGTTTTTTTGGCTCTTGGTTCTCGGCTCTCACAAGAAGTTACTTCATTAACAACCAATCAATTTCGATACTTTTGAATAACACAAATTATTTTGGCAACAAACACATTTTCATACTGGGAGCGAACGGCATTTATTGATAATGCGGATATCATTATCATAGGCAGCGGTTTGGTAGGGTTAAGCGCGGCCCTGCATTTAAAACAACAACAGCCATCATTAAAGGTGCTGGTGCTTGAACGTGGATTTTTACCAACAGGCGCCAGTACAAAAAACGCGGGGTTCGCTTGCTTTGGCACGGTATCAGAGCAAATTGCGGCTTTAAATCATTCTTCGGCTGAGGAGGTTGTGCGCATGGCCGGTTACCGTTGGCGGGGCTTGCGTCAATTGCGGCAAAATTTAGGCGATACCAATATAGATTATCAGCAACATGGGGGGCATGAATTATTTTTGGCTGATGAAGCCGAAAAAGGCGACAGCTGTATAGAGCGGATAGACGAGCTTAATGCGTTATTAAAGCCGGTTATCGGTAACAACGGTATTTATTCGGTAGCCAACAACAAAATTGCAGATTTTGGATTTCATAACGTAAGCCGGGTTATATACAACCCGTTTGAAGGGCAGCTGCATACCGGCAAAATGATGCGCACCCTGCTAAATAAGGTATATGACCTGGGCGTATTGGTATTAAACGGGTGCGAAATTCAAAAAATTGAACAGGAGAATAATGCCGTAATCCTTATAACTTCGCAAGGGAATTTCAAAACCGGAAAGGTGATCATGGCTACCAATGCTTTTGCCAATCAGCTATTCCCCGAGCTGAAAGTTATACCCGGTCGCGGGCAGGTATTGGTGACCAAACCTATCCACGGATTAAAATTAAAGGGCACTTATCATTTTGACGGAGGCTATTATTATTTCCGCAATATTGATAACCGCGTACTGTTTGGCGGGGGCCGAAACCTCGACTTTGCCGCCGAAGAAACCTGGGAGTTTGGCGAAACAGAACCCATAAAGGAGAAACTAACCACCTATTTAAACGAGATCATATTGCCCGGCCAAAATGCGGAGATAGACTATTGGTGGAGTGGTATCATGGGTTTTGGCGATGACATCAGCCCCATTGTTAAGCAGGTTGAACCCAATGTATTTTGCGCTGTACGCTGCAATGGCATGGGCGTAGCCATGGGGAGTTTGGTTGGGCAGGAAGTGGCGGAATTGGCGATGAAGGGTTAATGCGGATTGCGGAATGTTAAATGCGGAATGGGTGGTTGATTTCGAATGTTCGATTTCGGATTTTGATATTCCTGCCAAAACTCATAACGTATCACCGCGCAATTCAATATTTTCCAACGTTTTCAACCACTACAACTTTTCTAACCACTACAACTTCTTCCTCGTAATAGCATATATCATTACCGAATTTCCGCCTTTATTGTGCCTGCCCTGCGCGGTAACTACCAGGTAATTGTTGCTTTGGTCCATCACCATGCCTACCGGGTAGGGGTCGGCATTAACGAAGCCTATGGTTGCCATATCTTTAGTACGCACAATGCTTATTTTCGATTCCATGTTGGCGTTTGCAAATAAATAAGCCCCATCCGTTGTTACGCTAATGGTGCGGGCGCCCAAACCGGTAAAGGTTGTTTGCCAGTTTTTATATTGCAAATTCTTTTGCCCCTGCCCGGCAAGGAAAAAAGTAAGGATGTCTTTCCATTTGGTTTTTTCAACGAAACCATCTTTGTTGGAGCTTAAATATAAATTATCGCCATTAATTACCAGGTGGCGCACATTATTTTTAGTACCGTAAATACTGCCCAAATAACTTTTGCTTTTGGTATTAAACACGGCTATTCCGCCGCCGCCCATTCGGCCAACCAACAGGTAATTGCTGTCGGGTGTAAAAACGGTCCCGCGCAGGCATAAGCCGCAATCCTGGTCGCGGTCAATTATTGCCGGGTTGGCAAAATTGAGGTTCATTTGATGGTCAACCACAAAATGGGCCACATATTGGTATTTCATGGGGTCGCCCGAGCTGATATCGATCAAATGAACGGTATTGTCGCCCCAGTTGGTTATGGCAATATACTTATCATCGGGCGAACAGGCTACCATTTTAGGTAGCGGCCCGCTTGGCATTACCCTAATAATTTTATCGCTGTCAACATCAACTATGGCAATTGCCGATGGCTCTGTTGCCAGTTTATCATAATCGCGCCGGTAATAGGGTATCCATAAATATCTGTTGTTGTTCGACAGGCACATTTCAACAGGCTTGCCAATAAACACATTGGGTTGAGCTTTCCGCGCTTTAAAAGCATATCCCGGGAAATTGGTTTCTTTAAAAAGGCCCGAATCTTCAAGGTTAAACGCGTGTTTAATTTCGGCCACTTTGTTAAAGCCATTATTAACCTCGTAAACCGTAGTTGTACCACCCTCGAGGTTATTAACGTAAAGCTTTTTTATGGTTTTACCATTAACTGTTTTCTCTAAAATAAGGACAGATTTTGGCGAATTGATCGATTTGTCGAATATGTCCCCTGCGTTCCTGGTAAGCGCGTTATAGCTTTGTATGCGGGCTATAAGTTTTAAACTTATTTCGGGACTGCCGGTTGATTGCACGCCCATTTTTACTTTCGGGAATTTTTTCTCGGTTTGGCAGTAACTTATATTATTAAGCAGGATAATGAAGCAAAAAAACAGCAACAGTTTTTTCATTGTGATAAAGGCTTTTCGCGCTCAATATAAAAAGATTTTTTTGATGTTGAGCCTGTACTGTGCAATATTGACGTTCGCTTAAAACAACCCAACCAACCGCTCTAAAGCCATGCCCCTTGAGCCTTTGATAAGAATGGTTGAGTTTTTTATCGGATTTGATGTTAATGCGCTTATAGCCTCTTCAACCGTTCTATAATAGACAGAACCAGCTTTCCGATTTTCGGACTTCCCGACTTTCGGACTCACAGAAAAAAACTCCGAACCAATAAATATCCGCTCATCAACTGCTGTGGCTAATGCTTTTTCAATAATGGCCCGATGTTCCATTGCTGATTCTTCGCCCAGTTCAAACATATCGCCCAAAATAAGCACCTTACGGTCTGCTGTCAGCTTGCCAATGTTTTCAATAGCCACAAACATGCTGCTGGGGTTGGCATTATAATAATCGCATATTAGGGTGTTGGTGACAGTTTGCACAATTTGCGACCGGTTGTTTTGAGGCTGATAACCTTCGATGCCCTTATTAATTTCGGATGCGGGCAGCTTAAAATAAACACCGATGCATATAGCCGCTAATATATTATCAAGGTTATAAGCACCAGTTAAATTAGTTTTAACCGAATAGCTTTCACCCGATGTATTGTTGGTCCACTGCAGGCTAAGTAAAGGCGAGTTTTCGGTTATTTCGCCACTTACCAGGTCATCAATAGCATCGCCATAAAAAACAGGCGCAGTTGCAAAATGCCGGGCGGCTTGCATTTCCATTAATGTATTGCTGTTACTATTAACGAAAACTACGCCGCCATGAACTCCTCCGCCAACTGTCGGAGGCCAGGGGGCTAAATAATCATACAGCTCCCCCTTTGCGATTTTTACACCTTCCACCCCGCCAAAGCCTTCTAAGTGCGCCTTGCCAACGTTGGTAATTAACCCATGTGTTGGTTGCGAAATACTACAAAGCAGCTCTATCTCTTTTTGATGGTTGGCTCCCATTTCCACCACCGCTATTTGGTGCGATGCATCAATGCTTAAAATGGTTAACGGCACGCCAATATGATTATTGAGGTTGCCCTGCGTAGCCAATGTTTTAAAGTGCTGTGCTAAAACAGCGTTGATCAGCTCTTTAGTAGTGGTTTTACCATTGGTGCCGGTAAGTCCGATAACCGGGATAGTTAATTGCCTGCGATGATAGCGTGCAAGTTCCTGCAATGCCGTTAAAACATCATCAACCAATAAGTATTTTTCGTTTAACCGGTATTGGGCATTATCAATCACAGCGTAAGACGCGCCCTGTGCTATGGCTTGTTCCGCAAAAGTATTGGCATCAAATTTATCACCTTTTAAGGCAAAGAAAAGGCTGCCCACGGCTATCTTGCGGGTATCGGTGCTGATAGCCGGGTATTGCAGGTATAGTTGATATAGTTGCCCTGTGGTGGTCATAATGGTATTATCGTTTGGATACGCAAAATGTTGCGTCTCTACATTTATTTCCTGTTTGTTGGTGACAAAACCAGCAAAATGCAAATTTTCCTCTACCCTCTTTGCTGTTTACAGCAGAGACGGTGGTCGAGCGACTTAGCGATGACAGGGTGAGTCCTCGCCGAGCGCATTTGCCCAATGCACTGGCGGCGATTACTCACCCCGACGACGCTTCGCTGGTCGGCCCTCTCTCCGCTGCGCGCAAAGAGGGCTGGCAAGGATCTTTTATAAAAGAGGTGTTATACACGGTAATCCAGGGAGTCGTACGCGGCCCCCGCTTTTTATGTTATTAATTTACATTTATTTCCTGTTCATCCAACTCACCACGGCTTTGATTTCGCCGTAAGTATAATCATCGCCCAAAACTTCTTTTAACGGCGATAACCTATCGGCGCCGTAACTTTCAATGGCATCTTTAATGGCCGGTAATTTCGTTTCGGTCACCATATCAAAGACATCCATTTCGCCGGTAAAAATAAAATAACTTAAATGAGTTTCAATAGTTGAAGCAGCCAGGCTGCGCTCTAAAGCTATTTCGGGGATACTTTTACCAACGCGGTATAAATTAAGGCTAACCAAACGGGTATCGCTATTGCGCATAGGTGCCGTTGCCTTCTCCGCTCTCGGTTTCCGCTCGCGTTTTTTGTTTTTCTGGTTCATTTTTGACGGTAAACCCCTTTGGTGGCAAAACATTTTCACCTGCTCCAAAAACTCGCGGCCATACCGTGTCAGCTTAATATCGCCAAAGCCCGATATAAGGCGCAACTCATCAAGGCTTTGCGGAAGGTAGGTGGCAATTTCAACCAAAGTATTATCGCCAACAATAATATAAGCCGGTATATTTTCCAGTAACGCCATCTCGCGGCGGGTATTTTTTAATACGGATAGCAGGTCGGCCTCAAATGGTAAAGCTTCGGTTGGGTGTGGTTCCTCTATGGTTTGTGTGGCTATTAGTTCAACGGTCTGCTGCCCTTTTAATACCGCATCGCTTTTGGCGGTTAATTTTAAAACCGGGTAGGCATCGTCGGTAACCTGTAAATAACCCAATGCGGTTAGTTCGCGCAGGTAGCGCTGCCAGTCGGTTTTGCTGATATCGGCGCCTACGCCATAGGTTTTTAGCTGTTTATGTTCCTCACGGATGTTTTGATTTTTCGATCCCCGTAAAAGATCGATCACATAAGTGCTGCCAAAGCGCTGGTTTAACCGCGAAACGGCTGATAACGCCTTTTGGGCTATCAGCGTAGCATCAAACTTGGTGAACTCGCTTAAACAAATATCGCACGAGCCACAATTATCGGGGGAGTGTTCATCAAAATAATTCAGTAAATATTGGCGGCGACAGGTAGGCAACTGGCAATACTTTACCATATCATCCAGCTTTTTAAGCATGATACGGGTTTGCTCCACATTGTTGTCAACCTCGGCAAACTTTCGCAGTTTAAGGGCATCACCCGGCGAATAGAATAACATGGCGGCAGATGGCAACCCATCCCTGCCCGCACGGCCCGTTTCCTGGTAATAGCCTTCAATGTTTTTGGGCATATCCATGTGTACCACGTAGCGCACATTTGATTTATTAATACCCATACCAAAAGCAATCGTGGCAATAATGATCTTTACATCATCGCGCAAAAAAGCTTCCTGGTTGCGGGCTTTAACCGTGTGATCCAATCCGGCATGATAGGCTTCGGCCAAATAACCTTCAGCTTTCAGATCGGCAGCCAAAGCCTCGGTTGATTTGCGCGACAAACAATAAATGATGCCCGACTCATCCTTCCTGTCCCCCAAAAAATCAAGCAACTGGATAAAGCTGTTCTTTTTGGGCATAACCCGGTAGGTAATATTGGCCCGGTTAAAGGACGAGATAAATATAGCCGGGTTTTTGAGCGCCAGCTTATCAAGAATGTCCTTTTGGGTCAGCTTATCGGCAGTAGCAGTAAGCGCTATGACCGGGATATTGGGGAACTCGTTTTTTAACCCGGCCAGCATCAGGTATTCGGGCCTGAAATCATGCCCCCATTGGGATATGCAATGCGCCTCGTCGATAGCTATTTGTACAACCGGCAATGTTTTTAAAAAACCAATGAGCTTACTTTCCGAACCAAACAACCGCTCGGGCGCCAGGTATAATAATTTGATGTGGCCGTCTTTGAGGCCGGTAGTAATGCGCGCCTGTTCATCCGGGTTTTGGGTAGAGTTTAAAAAAGCTGCGGGCACGCCCATTACATTCAGGCTATCTACCTGGTCCTTCATCAGGGCTATGAGTGGCGAAATAACAATGGTTAACCCGTTTAATAATATAGCGGGCAACTGGTAACATAATGATTTACCGCCGCCGGTGGGCATGAGCGTTAAAACATCCTTTTTATTTAAAATATGCTGAATAATGTCCTCCTGCTGGTGCCTGAACTCGCTGTATCCGAAATATTTTTGCAGGGCCTGGTTGGGGGTCATGTTTTTTTGATGTGTAAATGTGCAGATATGCAAATGTGCAGATTTTTTGGGTGAATTGAGGTTGGGGATACCGGCTTCCTTTAAAAATAGTTGATCAATTGACTGTTGAGGGATATTGTGCCATCCAAATGGTAGCATAGCCACAATCAGGATCTTTCACAACGTGTTTCAGCACTTTAAAATGATGTTTGCCCAATAAATATTCATATTCTTCCGAATCTAGGGATGCATGAAATAAATTTTCCCCACCGTTCATTCCCCATGCTTCTCCATGCGCTGGCCCCGAAGTAAAAAGTAAAATTCCGTTAGGGTTAAGGTGTTCTGCAAAAAGTTTAAACATCGCCGGTTGATCAACTGCAGGCAAATGGAAAAAGCTATCCCATGCAATTATTGCATCAAATTGCTTGCTTAAATTAAGCAATCGCATATCCTGTAAAATAAGTTCTGTTAACGGAAAGTTTGTTTTGGCGATTTCAAGCATTTCGCTACTTGCATCAACCCCGGTAACATTAAGATTTCGACTGAGCAGGTATTCGAGAATTGGTTTTCCTGTACCGCAGCCTAAATCTAAAACAGCGCCTTCAACAGGTAAGTGCTCTATTAAGTTGTCTAAGTAATTTTTCTCCAATAATCCGGCATACCTGTTTTCAGAAAACCAATGGGCAATCTTGTTATAAACCTTATAAACGTTTTTTGTCTCACCTTTTTCCATATACTAACAAACACATTTACAAACAAAAATCAAAATGATTAATCTTGAAATATTGATACAACACAAAAAGCCATTCCTCTTTTCAAAGAATGGCTTTTTTATTTGATAAGGTTTAGGTATAATATATTTAAAGAGTATTAGCTGTTAATAGCTATTGAATGATGTTTGTGCCTTGGGGCAGTGTATATAGTATCCAAGGTTTCAGTAGCGTTATCTGCAACTAACATTGTGCGGTTTACTGTTGATGAATGGCTGTAGTTTAAGCTATATTCTTCCACGTTGCCGGTTAAATCGGCTTTAGCCTGGTCGTTTACGGTAACGTCGGCGGAGTAGTTATCTAAATTTAAACCGGCATAAGCAGTATTGAATAAGGTTACATCGAGGCTGATCAGCGCAATTTTACCGTCTGTTTTTACGATTGCATTATCATAAGCGGCTATCGACCGCAAATCCTTTGCAGTTACATAAACTACCAATTTTTCTGCACTGTATGATGTTATGCGCAAAACACCGCTTTCAACCTGTACCAGTTCGCTTTCGGCATAATAGTTATTGTCAACAGTTACTGCGTTTTTGTCGCCGGTTGCAACCATAACCTGGACATTACCGCGGGCTTCAATTTTGGTAAAAGCGCCAATGGCTGATAAAGTGACTGTGGTGTCGTTACTGTTAGCGGCTGCGTAAGTAAAGTTTACTGAACCTAATACTACAAGTGTGATAGCGATTAAGAAAAGGATTGATTTTTTCATGTTTTTAATATTTTGATTGTTAATGTTTTATGTTTCGTTTCCTGAATTACACCTCTCTGACAGCGGCAATCAGCAAAGGTTAATTTGGGTTTTTGGGGTAATAGACGTATGGCATGTAGCTGTAGGCGAACGGGGCTTTTTTATCGACGAAACAGGGCGGAAAATTTTATCTAACAGTACGGGCATGACGGAATAGTTAATTTTCTTTACATTAGCCTTTACACAATCAACCGTATGTCGAAAAAATTATCACTGCTGTTTTTGGGGCTAAGCATGGCCTTATCGTCCTTTTCGCAAAAAATTCAATCGCCCGCCGAGTTTTTAGGCTATAAGCTGGGCGACCAGTTTACGTACCATTACCGCATTGTTGAGTACTTCAGGTATGTTTCCAAAGCATCAAAAAATGTAAAACTGGTACAATACGGCAGCACCAATGAGGGCCGCCCATTGCTGGCGATGTTCATCGCATCCGACGAAAACATTGGCCGCCTGGAAGAAATAAGACATAATAATTTACGCTTAGCGGGGATTAGTAGTGGTAGTAGCAGCGGCAGTAGCAGTACGGCTTCAACTGCCACTACCACCGCTACTGCCACTACTCCTGTAATCGTCTGGCTGAGCTACAACGTACACGGTAATGAGCCAAGTTCGAGCGAGGCGGCTATGCAAACTTTGTATGATATGGTTGACCCGGCTAATACGCGTACCAAGCCCTGGCTAAGAAATACAGTTGTTGTTATTGACCCCTGTTTAAACCCTGATGGGCGCGATAGGTATGTTAATTTTTATAATTCTGTTAAGGGCGAAAAGCCCGATGCTAATCCGGCGGCACGTGAGCATAGCGAACCATGGCCAGGCGGGCGGGTAAATCATTATTATTTTGATTTGAACCGCGATTGGGCCTGGCAAACGCAAAAAGAAACACGGGCGCGGGTGGCCTTATTTAACGAATGGCTGCCACAAATACATGTTGATTTTCATGAACAGGGGTCTAACTCACCGTATTATTTCGCGCCAGCAGCCGAACCCTTTCATAAGGATATTACCCCATGGCAAAAGGAGTTTCAAACTATCATCGGTAAAAACAACGCTAAATATTTTGATCAGAACGGCTGGTTATATTTTACCAAACAGGAGTTCGACCTGCTTTACCCATCGTATGGCGATACGTATCCTATATATAATGGGTCTATCGGCATGACGTATGAGCAGGGCGGCATTGGCGCAGGTTTGGCTATTGTTACCCGCATGGGCGATACTCTGACCCTTGCCGACCGTATTGCGCATCACCTTTCTAATAGTTTAAGCACTATCGAAACCGGGTCGGCTTATGCGCAAAGGGCCGTGGAAGAATTTAAAAAGTATTTTGAAAACAGCCGCGCCAACCCGCCGGGCGAGTATAAAACCTACGTTATTAAAAACGATAACGAGGATAAAATGGCCGCACTGGCCAAAACGCTCGACCGTAACGGCATACAATATGGCTTCGGGGTAAAAAGCAGCGCTACCGGGTTCAATTATTTTAACGGGAAAACGGAGCAGTTTGCTATCGGGCAAAGTGATATGGTTATTAATGCTTATCAGCCAAAATCTGTTTTGCTGAATGTATTGCTTGAGCCTAAAACATTTGTTGCCGATTCTATCACCTATGATATTACCGCTTGGGCCTTGCCTTATGCTTATGGTTTAAATGCCTATGGTGTAACGGAATCGATAAAACCGGGAAGCGAGGGAATGGCCGCAATAAAAACCGTACCTGTTGCGCCCGCCAGCGCTTATGCTTATGTATGTGCATGGCAATCTATTGAGGATGTAAAGTTTTTGGCAGCCCTGTTAAAGGAGAAGATAAAAGTGCGCTATACCGAAACACCATTTGAAGCAGGCGGAAAAAAGTTTGAGGCGGGTTCATTGATCATCACTAAAGCAGGCAACGACCGCGCTGATTTTGCGCAAACTATAACCCGCCTGGCAACTAATTACAAGCGCGAATTGATGCCATTAACATCGGGGTTTGTAGATAAGGGTTCGGATTTAGGCTCGGATCATATCAAATATATGGCTCCGCCCAAAGTGATGCTTATTGCCGGGGATGGGGTAAACAGTGAGGCCATGGGCGAGGTTTGGCATTTTTTTGAACAACAAATAGGCTACCCCGTTACACTGGTAAAATACAACGATTTGGGCCGGGTTAAATTAAGCGACTTTGATATCGCCATTTTTCCGGGTGGCAGGTATATGGATTTCCCTTCGGACAGGTTACAGGCATGGGTTAGAGATGGCGGCAAGCTGATAGCTATAGAAAATGCCGTTGGGCAATTGGTTGATAAAAAAGGCTTTGATATTAAAAAGAAGGAAGATAAAAAGGATGACAAAACCGGCGCTAAGGATCACCCGACGGTAGATATGGTTTATGAAAACCGCGACCGCGATGCAACGAGCGCTACAGTGCCCGGCGCTATTTATAGGTTAACTATTGACAATACCCACCCGCTGGGTTTTGGGTTGCCTAAATACTACTACTCGTTAAAACTAAACGATGATATTTATGAACCCTTAGGCGATGGCAACTGGAATGTTGGCACTATTAAAAAGGATAATCTTGTTGCAGGTTTTGTTGGCCAAAAAAGCAAAGAGAAGATCAAAGACGGTATGTTGCTGGGCGTTCAACACTTAGGCCGCGGCTCGGTAGTGTATATGGTTGATGACCCATTGTTCCGTAGTTTTTGGGAAAACGGCAAGCTGTTGTTTAGCAACGCAGTGTTTATGGCGGGGCAGTAGCTCAGTTTGCAGTGGGCAGATAGCGGTTTGCAGTTGCTAAGTTTGTACTGGGCAGTTTGCAGCTTTAATTAAAATTGCAACCCATCCACTGCAAGAAAAATTAAAATGGCTACTGCAAACTGCCCACTGCAAACTAATTGGCCCCCTTCACCCTGCCTTTTTCATCTTCGGCGCCGGTTTGGTGGTTACGGGCCTTGATCTTGCTGTTGCCAAAATTATAGGTAAAGGTTAGCCGGGCAATGCGGGTTTCGTTTTTCTGCATGATCTGTATCTGGTCGGTTTGATAATTCAGGTCAACATTGTTGGTGCGTGTATTAAATATGTCGCTTACCGAAAACTTTACATTCATTTTTTTAGCGGCAAATGAACGGCTTATACCAAAGTCAAGGTTGTACTGTTGTTTGATTTCAAAAAGCCCGTAGGTTTGTGCAGATTGATAATTCTCCAATAACTCGGCCCTGAACCCGCTGAACAAAAACGACTGCGTTATTTTAGCATTATAAGCAGCCTGCCCCCTGTTCAAATTTGCGCCTAATATCGAATTTGATTTAAACTGGTTGTAAAAGCCGTTCACATTAATATTACCGGTAAACCATTTGGCTATGGTATAGGGCGAATTGATGCTGATATAATAGGAGTTTTGAGTTTGTAAATTCAGGTTGGTTTGAAAAGTGGCTTTTTTAGCAGTATCGGTAAGTATGATCTGGGTTATAGCGTCGCTTACCTGGCTGTAGCCAATGTTAACGCTAATGGTTTTATTATAGGTATAATCTAATTCAAAGTTGTTGGTGTATTGCGGCTGTAAAAAAGGGTTGCCTTTTTGATAGGTATAAGGGTCAAGATAATATACAAAGGGGTTAAGGTCATCATATCCCGGGCGGTCTATCCTGCGGCTGTACGAAAATCCCAGCTGATGTTTATCTGAAAAAGTATGGTTGATGAAAAAGCTTGGGAACAGGTCAAAGTAACTGCGGCTTACCACCTCGTTGGTAGTCACCAAATCGCCGGTAGAGGAGGTGTACTCGCCCCTCAGTCCAAACTGTATGGAAGTGTTTTTATAATCCTTACTTAAGTTTACATAAGCAGCCGATACCTTTTCGTCATAAATAAAACGGTTGGTACGGGTTGTATCATTTATATAGGTGCCGTTTTTTAATAGCTGTGCTTCCAAATCATTATCGGTTTTTACATCGCTGTATTTTACGCCCGATTCAAATTTTAAGCTTTTGGTAATAGGATACGTGTAATCAACCTTGGCGGTATGGATATCAATTACCGATGGGCTTTGATTGCGTAAAAAAGTTGAAGGGTGTTGTACGCTGCCATTAGGTAAAAAGTAATCTGTTTGGTACTGCGCGTTGTTGGCATTATTAAACTTCGAATAATCAAGGTCAACGGCTAATACCTGGCCGTCTTTGGTGATCTGGTACCTGTCGTTCAA
>Ga0206943_1080_pt1 | contig 24124 bp, 22 predicted proteins | sample Alteio_BWOrgHeat_7_FD_153243 | JGI IMG/M metagenome (GOLD analysis project Ga0206943, IMG submission 153243) | Enriched cells from forest soil in Barre Woods Harvard Forest LTER site, Petersham, Massachusetts, United States -... | ecosystem: Environmental > Terrestrial > Soil > Temperate forest > O... | reverse complement strand
CTTTGAACTGAAATGATCAGTTGCCCGGTGGGATTTTTTTAATTTTAATATTACGATACCAGACTTCCTCCCCATGATCCTGCAAAGCGATATGACCGGAATGGAAACTGCCGAATCCGGACATAATATTGAATTTGCTTGCGGCAATCAGTTTTTTCCAATGATCATCCCATAACACAGTGGAAATAATATGTGTATCATTCAGGTATAGGTCGAGCCGGCTGTTGTTACTTACAATTTCTACCTGGTTCCATTCCAGGGCGGGTCTGGCTGACATCGCAACAGATGAAATCAAATCATAGAGATCGCCGGCTTCGTGTTTTGGACTATGAGCATCTTCATTGCTGTCTTTATCACATACCTGCATTTCCGGACCGGTGTTCCAGGTTTCTTTGTACTTCGCAGCATCTTCCTTTACGAAAATCATGATGCCGCTATTTGCTTTCCTGGCAATTTTCCATTCCAGCTTCAAATCAAAATTGCTGAATGTGTCATTAGATACCAGGTCCCCGCCACCTGCTGTCTGATATCCGTTTTTTAAACCGGGTTTTAAATGAATAGAGAAGCTGTCAATGTTCCAGGCCGATCCGGCTGTTTTTTTGCCATAGGTATGCCAGCCATTGAGAGAATTTCCATTGGATAATGAAATCCAGCCACTATCTGATAAAACAATCGCAGGTCTTAGTGAGGAATCTTGCGTCGCTTGTGGTGGTGAAAACTTAAAACCAGTTTGATTTTGACAGGATATCATTACCAAAAAGCAAAAACAAGGGGCGGGTAAATGTTTTAAAACCGACAATTACGAAGTTTGTAAAATGAATGACATTAGGTGCTGATCTGCGTATAACCTTGTATAAAGTAACTAATTTTAATCAAATCTCATGTTGTTATACAAAGACAAAGCATCACTGGAGAATTTTTCCGAAAGCTGTCAATGGGAATGGCTGGAAACCAACGGGCTGGGCGGTTGGTCCGGCAGCAGTTTGTCCGGTTGCAATACGCGGCGTTATCATGGATTATTGATGGCAGCCATCAAACCACCTGCTGAACGCATGCTCCTGGTTTCAAAGCTGGATGAAAGTATTGTCATCGATAACAACCGGTACGATTTAAGTACGAATGATTATGGGGATACTCTTTTCCCAAAAGGTATTCAGTATCTGAATTCGTTTAAGAAAAATATTTTCCCACAATGGATTTATGAAGCTGCCGGTATCAGACTGCGTAAAACCATTACGATGGTATACGGAAAGAACACCACGCTGATACGGTATGAAGTTTTAAAAGCAGATAAATTATTCATCCTTCAGTTGCTTCCCCTGATCGCTGCCAGAGGTTATCATCAGCTACAGCATGCCAGCAATAATATTTTCTGGGACGTGGAATTCAGGAATGGCTTATTTCATAATCAACCCTTTGAAGGAGCGCCGGATATATTTATATCCGTTCCGGGATCTACCTATCAACCGTTGAATATATGGTACTATCATTTTAACTATCTGCAGGAGAAAGATCGCGGACTGGATTACGAAGAGGATTTGTTCAATCATGGTTTGTTCAGTGTGCAGCTGAGGGATGGAGATTCATTAAATATCATCATTTCTACAGAAGATCCGACCGGAAAAAATCCTGACACACTATTTGAAACGGAGAAGAACCGAAAATTATCTCTGATAAAAACGGTGACCGGAGATCTTTTGCGTCCGTTGGTTCTGGCAGCAGATCAGTTTGTTGTAAAACGCGAAATACCTGCTGAAATAATTGAAGGGCCGCCCATCGCACTGAAAACCGTTATCGCAGGATATCACTGGTTTACTGACTGGGGTCGTGATACTATGATTTCCCTGCCGGGGCTTTGCCTGGAAACCGGTCGTTTTGAGGATGCAAGAAAAATTATTGATGTGTTTGCAAATTCGGTCAGTGAGGGTATGTTACCCAATCGTTTCCAGGATAATAATGAACCACCGGAATATAATAACGTGGATGGCACGCTGTGGTATTTCAATGCGGTTTTTTCTTATTTCCAGAAAACAAAAGACCGGAAATTTGTTTTGGATGAAATTCTTCCAGTCCTGAAAAATATCATTGAATGGCATTTCAAGGGGACAAGGTATCATATTCATGTGGACGGTGATGGTCTTTTATATGCCGGTGAACCGGGGCAGCAACTCACCTGGATGGATGCACGGGTTGGAAACCTGGTGATTACCCCACGTATGGGAAAGCCGGTGGAGATTGAAGCCTTATGGTACAATGCATTAAAAATTTTTGAGGCCCTGCTTACCATGAACGGAGAATCCGATGAAGCATATGGTATCGCCGGAAAAGCAGCACAGGCAAAAAAGAGTTTTGAAGAAAAATTCTGGTTCGCAGAAGGAAGTTATTTAATTGATGTGATTGATCCGGATGGAAAACCTGATTATAGTATCAGACCAAATCAGGTATTCGCCCTGAGTTTGCCCTTTCATCTGATAGAAGGAGAACGAGGAAGGGCTGTTATGAATATTCTTCGTTCAAAATTATATACCGCAGTTGGATTGCGATCCTTATCCCCGGAGGATCCGGAATATAAAGGGCATTATGGCGGTAATACATTTTTGCGTGATTCCGCTTATCATCAGGGAACCGTATGGAGTTGGCTGCTGGGGCCGTATATTGAAGCAGGTATGAAGACTGAGGGCGAATCATTCAGAACGGAAGCCGTTGATATGATCGCTCAATTTGCCAATCACCTGAATGAGGGTTGTATCGGTTCTGTATCCGAAATATTCGATGGCGACGCGCCTCATCATCCACGGGGCTGTGTAGCCCAGGCCTGGGGTGTGGCTGAAATCATGCGGGTAATAAAAGTATATTCGTTGACCGTTGACCGTTGACGGTTGACAGTTGACAGTTGGCAGTTGGCAGTTGGCAGTTGGCAGTTGACGGTTGACGGTTGACGGTTTTTCGTTGATCGTTTATCGTTTATCGTTGATCGATGATGGTATCTGTTTGGCGGACTCATGCCTCCTGGTTTCTTCCTCACGCGTTGTTGTACATTTTTAATACAGTTTCCCGCAACGCGCTGGATTTATCAGATACCAGGAACTCCAGTGTTTGAGCAATTTCCATGGGCTTAACCCAGATGTCGGGATTGACATCCGGCATCTCTTTGCGATTCGAAGGAGTATCGAGTGTGCTGGGAACTACGATTGAAATGGAAACACTTTTACCTTTGGCCGCTTCATTGAGATATTCAGCGAGTTTAAATAAGAGTGATTTGCTCAGACCGTAAGCAATCAGATCCTTACCCTGTGCCGCGTTCAACGCCGGTCTTGCACCAATAAAAACGATATTCCCTTTTTTATTATTCATCATATGGCCGAAAAGGGGTTTCGTTACATAAAAAGCTGTTTCAAAATTTAATGAGATTTGTTTATGCAGAACGTCGCCGGTTGTATTTTCTATATCACCCATGGTAAATCCACCGACAAGCAATAAAGCGGCGTCGATAACGGTATATTTCCGTATCATATTTTCGACAAAAGAAGCGGTTTCTTTTTCGTTCGTGAGATTCACTACCAAAATTTCCAGGTTCGGATGAGGAACGAAATCCTTTTTCGAATTTTCGTTTGAGATCGTTGCAATCACCCGGTAATTCTTGTCAATAAATTCTTTTGTTACAGCGGTACCCAGATTACCATTGGCACCGGTGATAATCACTGTCTTCATATTTTTATTTTTTCCGTCCGGCCCATTGAATGGCATTTAGTATCAGCTGGTCCTCCATTGGACTGGTACCCAGCGTTTGAGATAAACTCTTAACTCCTCCATTTTTATAATCCATATCGTTGTGTCCCATATTAAAATAGACCATCCGGTAATTTTTGTTCGTCCATACAACCGGATAAAAACCACTATGCCAGATCTCATATAATTTGGGACCTGTTCCCAACGGGAAACTGGTACTGTCAATCGCAAGCAAAATGTCAATATTCGGATTGGTTCGCAGATCGTTTTGCCAGCGATACCACTCACTGGCAGAAGAACGAAAAGTGTCCGGTAAATTTTGGGTAACCGCATGCGATTTATCCATCACCCGCAAAACGGCCGGAGTCGGGCGCCAGGTATTGCTCACGTATGAGCCGGCTCCTATAAATTCATTATGATACCAATCCCAGTTTTGGGGATAGAGAGAATGGTTGAGTGCAAAGCCTGCAAAATGAAAGCCCAACCAGCCGCCACCATTTTTCATATATTCTTCAAATGCTTTTCTTTGATCCGGATCTTCCGGACGTGTATCCAGAAAAATCACCACCTGGTATTTGGAAAGAAATCCGGCATTTAAATTACTCCAGTTATTTGTGGAATCGTAAGTAAAATGATTTACCGCGGCTTTCAGGGGAAACCAACTGTTCGCTTCGTGTACAAAACTTATATGTGCTGAGTCCTGCTTTGCTGTATAAAATGCAATTACTCTGATGGGCTGGTTATTATCCTGGGCAAAGGATGCGCCGGTATGAAGACAGACAATAAGGAGGCGGGTCAATACCAATAATAATTTTCTGTTTTTCATGTAATCAGGGTTTGTAAAAATGTATCTGAAAGTTAACAACAGTTTTTAAGCTGTTGATTGTTTTCTTCCACCATTATTGGGTAGAAATCCTGTAAGCAATCCTATCAGGGGCAGAAAGGCACAAACCTGGTAAACGTAAATAATTCCTTTATGATCTGCCAATACGCCAAGTAAAGCTGATCCCAGTCCGCCCATGCCAAATGCAAATCCAAAAAAGAGTCCCGAAATCATACCTACTTTGCCTGGTAATAACTCCTGTGCGTATACGAGGATAGCGGAAAATGCAGAGGCGAGAATAACTCCGATCGGAACCGTCAGTATCGCTGTCCAGAAAAGATTTGCATGTGGCAGGAGTAAAGTGAATGGGGCTACACCCAGGATCGAAAACCAGATTACATACTTCCTTCCGAAACGATCTCCCAACGGACCGCCCAACAAAGTGCCCGCCGCAACAGAAAATGTAAATATGAAGAGAAAAATTTGTGCATGCTGTACGGATACTTTGAATTTCTCGATCATATAAAATGTGAGGTAGCTGACCATGGATGCCAGATAGAAATACTTTGAGAAAATCAGGACAATTAATATCAGGATAGACCAAAATATTTTGGATTTTGAAAAAACAGGCTGATTCGCATCCCTGGTTTTTGGTTTTAGTTTTAAAGTATTGAGATGTGACTGGTACCAGCGTCCAACAAAAATCAAAACGCCCAAAGCAATTAAAGGCAGAACAGCAAACAAGCCGATACTTTTTTGGCCCAACGGTACAATGATTAATGCTGCCATTAAGGGACCCAATGCGGAGCCGGCATTTCCGCCAACCTGAAATATAGATTGTGCCAATCCTCTTTTCCCTCCGGAAGCCATATAGGCAACTTTTGACGCTTCAGGATGAAATATAGAAGAACCAATGCCTATCAGGGCAACAGAAAAAAGCAGAAAATGGTAATTACCAGCCTGCGACATGGCAATGAGTCCGATCAGAGAGATTCCCATAGCGGTAACCAGCGAAAAAGGCTTGGGCCGGTGATCCGTATATAAGCCTACCAATGGCTGAAGCAGGGAAGCAGCCAACTGGAAAGTAAGTGTGATCAATCCGATCTGTGAAAAATTCAAATGATAATTCACTTTTACTATCGGATAAATGGAAGGAATAAGAGATTGAATGGAATCATTCAGCAGGTGCGAAATGCTGATCATGATCAGGATCGGATAAACCGTTCCGGTCAAGGCAGGATTCGTACCTGCCCGAATAATTTGTTTTTCCATTACTTTATGCATTCCACCCTGTAATTTCCGGCACACAAAGTTAATTTAGTTGAAGGATTTCCCATCGGTTGAAAATTATCAACCTGTATTTACAAATACTATTTTTGTTCTTACTAAATACCAGCGATGAAAAAATTTATAACCTTCCTGTTGATGTTCTTTTCTCTTTTAGCCACTGCACAGAAAACGGATAAGAAGCTTGAAAAGCAGATCGGTGACCTGGTCATGGGATTTCATGGAACGGTCGGGATATATGTTCATGAATTAAAAAAGGACCGTGTTGCTTCATTTAATGCCGATACGGTTTTTTCAACTGCCAGTATCGTTAAGATTCCGATTATGATCGGCATTATGGACAGGATTCAAAATAAAGAATTGGAATTTCATCAGGTGATGATATATAAGGATACAATAAATTATGATCCGGGAGAAGACGTATTGGCTTCATTCAAACCGGATGAGAAAATTCTTTTGAGTAAACTGATGTTACTTTCAATTTCACTGAGTGATAATAGAGCCAGCCTGATGTTGCAGGGTATTGCCGGCGGAGGTCAACATATCAATGATCTGATGGATAGTCTGGGTTATTTGCACACCAGAGTAAACAGCCGGACGCCGGGCAGAGAAAAAGACCGGGAAATCTATGGATGGGGCCAGACGACACCCCGGGAGATAGCAAAAATCATGGAACAGATTGAAAAAGGAGAAGTATTAAGTAAAAAAAGCAGTGATCGAATGCTGAGAACCCTGGGAAGGCAATATTGGGATGAGGTTGCCATTTCGCAAATCCCACCCAATATTTTTGTGGCTTCGAAACATGGTTCTTTGGATCAAAACCGGAACGAAATTCTTTATGTAAATGCTCCGAACCCTTATATCTTCAGCATATTTACAAAAAACAATAAGGACCAGAGCTGGGAATATAATAATGAAGCATGGGTGCTGACGAGAAAATTATCGGCGCTCCTTTTTAGATATTTCAATCCGGGGATTCATTATGAGGCGGAACCGACCAGTCGTTAATTATTAACTATTAATTATTAGGGATTAACGTAGTTATAAGTATTCCAGTTAATAATTAATAATTAATAGTTGATAATTAAATCGTGATTTCCCGTTTTCTCGCAATAACTTCCCAGGAACCAACAATCGTATTGTTTTCCACGATGAGAGCTTTATCGTACAATGCGACAGTAGGGCAGATATGCCAGGGTACGCCGTACAAAATATCGCCTGGATTGAATTTAGCCGAATCAGGAACTTTAAGCACCAGGTGTTCTTCGCTTTGTGCTGTCGGAATGGCTTCCGGTGCATTCAAAAAATAAACTCTCGGCTGAGGATTTTCAGAAGCGACCGATTTATATCCCAGATCCACACAAATCATGTCAGGAGCGGGGATGGAAATGATGCGACTTGCAATCAGCGCTGCCCAATCGAATGTTTGTTCCGGCAAATTTTCAGAGTAACCCTTATCCCAGAATACAAAAGTGCCCGGGCTGCATTCTCTGTCCCCGGCTTCTGCATGAATAAAACAGGTTGGGGAGCCGCCTGCTATCAGTGATGTTGTATGCCCCACGATTTCCTCCAATGCAAGTTTTAATTTTGACACAGGCTCAAAAGCCCTGAGACAAACTTCGGTCCGGATATTTATATCCCGGTCTTTGATATGTCCGTCGTAGGCATGCATACCTGATACATATAATGCGGGAAGCGAATGTATTTTTTTAAATAGAGAAATTGCATTTTCCGGTCGTACACCGGTGCGATTCATTCCGAGATTCAGATCTACAAAAATTTCCGCCGTCAGATTTGCAGATGTATACAAATCAGAAATGGCGGCTGCGGTATTTGCATGATCGACCAGACAGGAAAATTGAGTGTCCGGATATTTTTGTATCAGCCTGATCAGTCTCTTTATTTTGGGTATCGTGGGCGGATAGGCGAGCAATACATCCGGCGCTTTGATCATGGCAAGCATTTCTGCTTCAGCGATGGTGGCGGCTTTGAATTTTTTGATTCCGGCTTCCATCATCAGAGCGGAAACCTCAGCCATTTTATTCGTTTTCACATGGGGCCGCAATAAACGGACATCCACTCTTTCCACGATTTTTACGATATTCTCCTTTATTCGTGATGGATAAAGAAGCAATGCCGGTGAATCGTATTCGTTTATGTTAACTGTTTCGTACCAGGGTTTTTCGTTCATTGTTTTTCATTGACATTTGACGGTTGACGGTTGACAGTTGACGGTTGACAGTTGACGGTTGACGGTTGACGGTTGACGGTTGGCAGAAAAGCACTTCCAGTCTTCCAGTCTTCCACACTTCCATACTTGTTAAGCTAGTTCGAAAAGTGCTTCAATTTCCACGGGAATATTATCCGGTAGTGTACCCATACCTACAGCCGAGCGAACACCAATTCCATTTTCCGTTCCCCATACCTGCGCGAATAACTCACTGCATCCATTTATTACGTAAGGGTGTTTCTCAAATGTATCGATCGCGTTTACCATGCCAAGCACTTTGATCACACGTTTGATTTTGTCAAGGCTACCCAGGTTTTTTTTTAATGTTGCCAGAATAGCAAGGCCTACCTGGCGCGCTGCGAGTTTTGCTTCTTCCATACTGATATCACTCCCGACGCGTCCAATGATCAGCGATTTATCCGGGCGGAGGGGGCCATGCCCGGATACGTAACAGTGCTTACCATCAATGAGAAGGGGTTTATAAACTCCAATGGGTGTGGGTGCAGGGGGTAATTCCAGGCCCAGGGATTTAAAATTTTCATCTGCTGACATACATTAATAATTAATGGCGGGTAATTAAATAAATGAGTGCAACCATGAGCAAACCGACGATTGAAACAATCGTCTCCATCACGCTCCATGTTTTAAGAGTTTCCTTGACTGTTAAATTAAAATATTCTTTAAACAGCCAGAATCCTGAATCGTTCACATGAGAAAACATCAAACTGCCTGCGCCGGTGGCCAACACAATCAGGCTGGGGTTAATGGTAGATCCAACAATCAGAGGTGCAACCATGCCCGCGGCTGTGAGACCCGCTACAGTAGCCGAACCCAGGCATACACGTATAAATGCGGCAATAAACCATGCCGCCAGAATTGGATGGAGATTCAGTCCCTTCATCACCTGTGTCAGCTGGGCGGCCGTACCACTTTCGGTAAGCACCTGCTTTAGTGCACCCGCACCTGCGATGATTAGTAAGATCAATGAAATATCTTTCGCGGCTTCACCCATGGAAATCATACAGGGTTCCAGTTTTTTCCCTCTTTTCAAAACAAGTGCATAAATGGCATAAGCCAATGTTATCAGGAGCGCCATGGAAGGATCACCCAGGACAGCAAAGATTTTTACAGGCATTGAATTCACCGGCATAATCATTTTCAAAACCGTATCAGTACCTATCAGTACTACCGGTAGTAATGCAGTAATAAAACTATCTGCGATGCCTGGCAATTCCTGATCGGGAATGGTTTTTCCGGCGAATGTCGCCAGTGGTTTCCTGTTATATTTTTTAAGTGTGGTAGCAAACAGGGGCCCTGCGATTATAACAGAAGGAACAGCAACCACAAATCCATACAAAAGTGTTAGTCCCAGGTCCGCATGGTATTGTTGTATCAGGGCAACCGGCGATGGATGCGGGGGCAGGTATCCGTGAGTAACGGAAAGGGAGGCCAGCATGGGCAGGCCGATATATACGGCCGGGATGTCATATTTATAGGAGAGAGTGATGATCAGAGGTACGAGCAGAACAAATCCGATTCCATAGAATAAAGGAATACCTACAATAAAAGCCGTGATCACCAGTGCCCATACCAGGTATTTTCTGCCAAACCACGACATAAAAGATGAAACTATACGCTGGGCGGCACCGTATTCAGCAATCAGCTTACCAATCATAGCTCCCACTACAATAATGACTATTAGAGATCCAAGCATATCGCCCATGCCCGTTTGTACAGCATGGGTAACGGAATCGATCGACATTCCATTGGCGAGACCAATACCCATCGAAACCAGCAAAAAAGAAAGGAAAGCATTTAATTTTGCCCAGGTTGTTAATAAAATCAACAGAAGGATCCCTGTCAGCAAAATCAAATAAGACATAGCATGCGTTTACGGATGAAGATACTAATTTGCACACATGTTTATAATGGATGCACACCTCGACCTCGCCATGAACGCCATGGAATGGAATCGCGACCTGAAACAAACAGTCGCCCACTTGCGTGATCGTGAAAAAGGATTAGTAGATAAGCCTGACCGGGAAAGAAATGTGGTTTCGCTTCCGGCACTTCGGGAAGGTAAAATTGGTTTGGTGGTTGCAACTCAAATCGCCCGCTACGTGCGAAAAGGTAGTCCGCTTCCGGGCTGGCATTCTCCTGAACAGGCATGGGCGCAAACCCAGGCCCAGCTTGCCTGGTACGGTACCATGGTAGAAGAGGGAGAAATGTTACAGATCACCGATAAGGCTACTCTTGAAAAACAAGTACAACGCTGGACAGATAATTCAGATGCTGACATAAACAAACCGATCGGTTTCATATTAAGTCTGGAGGGTGCAGATTCTCTTGTAAATATCTCTTATCTCGAAAAAGCATACGGGTATGGGTTAAGGGCACTTGGTCCGGCGCATTATGGTGAGGGCCGCTATGCGGGAGGAACCGGAACAGAAGATGGATTCAGCGAAGTCGGAAAAACTTTATTGAAGGAAATGGATTCCCTCCACATGATTTTGGATGTGACTCATTTAACGGATCTGGGATTTAATCAGGCAATGGAAATGTATAAAGGTCCGGTTTGGGCCAGTCATCATAATTGCCGCATATTGGTTAAAAACCAACGCCAGCTGACTGATGATCAGATCAAAATATTGATAGACAGGGGGGCGGTGATCGGAGGAGTGCTGGATGCCTGGATGCTGGCGGATGGGTGGATCCGTGGTGTTTCTCTTCCGAGGGCTATGGGAGTAAATCTTAACCGGTTGATTGATCACTATGATCATATTTGCCAGATAGCCGGAAATGCAGATCATATCGCCATCGGCAGCGATCTGGACGGCGCCTTTGGAACAGAGCAGTCGCCTTTTGATCTGAATAGTATTGCGGACTTGCAGAAACTACCGGCCCTGCTCACCCTAAGAGGATATTCCGATACTGATATTCAAAAAATTCTGCATGGGAACTGGCTGCGATTTCTAAGAAATGCCTGGAAATGAACAGAAAAATATATTTGTGGCCAATTGATTTCCTAAATATATTTGCAACCGAAAGGTTGCGTAATTAATTTGACGGTATCGGGAAAATTAATACCGAATTACATAATCGGTACTTTGTAAATCTTTGTACATCATTACATTTGCAATTCTTGCCTGTTAACCGGAAGTTAACACTTCTATCAAAAAACTGTTATGCGAAAATACCTGTATACAGGGATTCCGATTTTATCGGCACTTATAGTTTTACAATCCTGTCATAACAACCAGGCTGGTGCAGGATATGCTGCACCGCCGCCGCCCGACCTGCCGGTTATTACAATCACAGACCGGCCTTTCACCACATTCCGTGAATACACTGCGTCACTTGAAGGCAGCAATGATATCGAGATCAGACCCCAGGTGAACGGTTATATCGAAAAGATTTTTGTGGATGAAGGCGCCTTTGTAAAAAAGGGCCAACCTCTTTTTAAAATAAACGACCAGCCCTACCAGGAAGCTTTGAATAATGCCAGTGCTGCTTTAGCAGTTGCCAGGGCCAACCAGTCAGCAGCCGAAATTGAAGTGAATAAATTAGAGCCTCTGGTACAAAACAATGTGATTTCCCCCATTCAGCTTAAGACGGCTAAGGCGGCTTACGATGCTTCCACGGCCTATGTGGCGCAGGCGAATGCGACAGTAGGAAATGCAAAAATCAACATCGGTTATTCGCTGATCAAAGCTCCAGTGGACGGATATATTGGCAGGGTCCATATCAAAATAGGAAGCCTGGTTGGAAGTACTAATCAGGACCCGCTCACCAATATTTCGGAAGTGAAAGACGTTCGTGCTTATTTTTCAGTAAGTGAAACAGCTTTCCTTCGCTTCAAAGATGAATATCCGGGCAGGAACATAGAGGAAAAAATTAAAAATCTACCTCCGGTTGAGCTCATTCTTTCTGATAACACAGTTTATGCAATGAAAGGCAAAGTGGAAATCGTTGCCGGTCAGTTCACGACGGGTTCTGGCGCCATTCCCTTTCGTGCCAGCTTTCCGAATCCGAATGGTGTATTGCGATCGGGCAATACAGGACGCGTAAGAATTTCAATTACACTGCCTGCCGGGCCTGTTATTCCACAGGAAGCAACCTATGAATTACAGGATAAAATGTTTGTTTTTGTTTTGGGAGATAGTAATAAAGTCGTCAATACTTCAGTGCAGGTTGGAGGTAGAGCAGGCAATTATTACCTGGTGGAAAAAGGAATTAAAGCAGGTGATAAAATTGTTTTTTCAGGGGTAGATAAACTGAGTGATGGGGCGAAAATTAATCCCCAACCCATGTCGCTGGACAGCTTGCTGAAAGTACGTCCGATGTAATGATGTTACACGAATAAAAATTTAAAATGTTAAGAAGATTTATAGAAAGGCCGGTTTTGTCGACGGTGATTTCAATCATCCTGCTTCTGCTGGGATTGATTTCGATGACATCACTGCCGATTACCCAATTTCCGGACATTGCACCGCCTACCGTAAGCGTAAATGCATTTTATCCCGGAGCCAATGCTGAAGTAGTGGCCCGTGCCGTAGCAACTCCTTTGGAGGAAGCCATCAACGGGGTCGAAAACATGACTTATATGACGTCCACTTCCGGCAACGACGGAAGTATGTCAATCAATGTATTTTTTAAACAGGGAACCAATCCCGACCTGGCGTCGGTCAATGTACAGAATCGGGTATCCAAGGCCGTTAGCCAGATTCCGGCTGAAGTCGTGCAGGCCGGAATATCCACGCAGAAGCAACAAAATAGTATGATTAACGTAACCCTGTTGTACAGCACGGATACGGCTTACGATGAAAAGTTTCTTCAAAATTATGCCAAGATCAATGTAATCCCGGAAATCCAGCGTGTTCCGGGGGTAGGACAGGCACAGGTTTTCGGCGCCAAGGATTATTCCATGCGCATCTGGCTGAAACCAGACAGGCTGACCTCCAATAATATTTCTGTACAGGAGGTGCTGGCAGCGATTCAGGATCAGAACGTAGAAGCGGCACCCGGAAGGTTTGGAGAAGGCAGCAGTGCTTCTTTCGAATATATTTTAAAATACAAAGGCAAGCTCTCGCAGAATAAGGATTACGAAGATATTATTATTAAAACCGGTGCGGATGGTTCTGTCATCAAGCTAAATGATATTGCCCGTGTGGAATTCGGTGCCTTTACTTACGGCTCCAATTCACTTATCCAGGGATATCGCGGAACGGGTTTGGGTATATTCCAGACGGCCGGATCCAATGCCAATGATATTCTTATTGCTATTGACGATGTAATGAAAAATGCAGAGACCAAGTTTCCAAAAGGTATACATGCATTTACTATTTTCAGTGCGAAAGATTTTCTCGACGCCTCCATCAAACAAGTAGAGGAAACTCTGCTGGAAGCCTTTATACTGGTTTTTCTGGTTGTTTTTATTTTCCTGCAGGATTTCAGATCTACACTGATTCCCGCCATTGCGGTGCCGGTGGCCATCATAGGGACTTTTTTCTTTATGCAGCTCTCCGGATTTACCATTAATCTGCTCACTCTTTTTGCCTTGGTACTGGCCATTGGAATTGTGGTTGACGATGCGATCGTGGTGGTGGAAGCTGTACATTCAAAAATGGAGCGAACGGGCCTGAGTCCAATGGAGGCCACCGTTCAGTCGATGAGTGAAATTTCGGGAGCCATCATTTCCATCACGCTGGTGATGGCGGCAGTATTTGTACCGGTCGGATTCATGCAGGGACCGGCGGGCATATTTTACAGGCAGTTTGCTTTTACGCTCGCCACTGCGATTTTAATATCGGCTCTGAATGCGTTAACGTTAAGTCCTGCGCTGTGTGCTTTATTCCTCAGGAGTACACATGAAGTACCCGGCGAAGAAAAAAAGAAAGTTGGATTTGCAAGGAGATTCGGGAATGCATTCAACGTAGGTTTCAAGGCAACTACAAATCGTTATGTCGGGGCAGTCCGTTTTCTGATACGGCATAAATGGGTTGGACTGCTGGGATTGGCCATTGTGTTCACTGTTACCATCATATTTTTCCGAACAACACCTACAGGTTTTATTCCGGCAGAGGATCAGAATTTTGTTATCCTTTCGTTTAATCTGCCGCCATCGTCTTCACTGGACAGAACGGATGTGGTATTGAGAAAACTTGATAGTGTATTAGGTACTGTGCAGGCGGTTGACAGTCGCGGAGCCATTAGTGGGTTAAATATTCTTTCGGGTGCAAGCAGTTCGGCTTATGGTGTCGGGTTTATAAAACTTAAAAACCAAACGGCCAGGGTTCCCAGAAAATCAATAGAAGAGGTGATAGCTGAGATTACAGGAAAAACAAATACCATTAAAGAGGCGAGTGTTTTTCTTTTCCAGCCTCCGACCGTACAGGGTTTTGGAAACACCAGCGGATTTGAAGTGATCATACAGGACAGAAATGGCGGACCCCTGACAAGTCTGGGTAATGTGACAAATGGATTTATTGGTGAATTATATAAACGGCCAGAAATTGCATTTGCCTTTACTTCATTCAATACAAATAATCCGCAATATCTTCTGAATATTGACAATGCTAAAGCGAAACAATTAAATGTGTCTGTAGCCAATATACTGGGAACAATGCAGGTATATTTTGGAAGCAGTTTTGTTTCAGACTTCAACCGGTTTGGAAAATATTACCGGGTAATCGTAGAAGCTGATATTCCATATCGAAAGGATCCAACGGCCATGGATGGAATATTTGTCAAGAATACCGCAGGGCAAATGATACCGTTAAATGAATTGGTTTCATTGGAAAGGGTATATGGTCCCGAAACCGTTAACCGGACTAATCTCTTCAATTCCACAACAATTGACGGTAGTGTGAAACCCGGGTACAGTTCGGGTGATGCCATTAAAGCAATCAAGGAAGTCGCTGCAACTTATCTGCCCCGTGGATATTCTTACGAATGGTCGGGCATTACACGTGAAGAAAGTAATGCAGGTTCTCAAACACAGCTCATCTTTATTTTGAGTATTGTATTTGTTTATTTTTTGCTGGCCGCGCAATATGAAAGTTATATCCTGCCACTTGCCGTTTTGCTTTCTATCCCCACAGGACTTTTGGGCGTTTTTCTTTTCATCAATCTCACGGGCATAGAAAATAATATCTATGTCCAGGTGGGAATCATCATGCTCATCGGACTGCTGGCAAAAAATGCCATCCTGATTGTTCAGTACGCGGTACAGCGCAGGCGTTCCGGTATGGACCTGATCGCTTCTGCCCTCGAAGCCAGCCGGCTGCGTTTACGTCCAATCCTGATGACATCCTTTGCATTTATTGTCGGGCTGCTTCCACTTACCTGGTCTACGGGCGGATCCGCCCTGGGTGATCGTTCTATTGGTACGGGAGCTGTCGGAGGAATGCTTACAGGCGTATTGCTGGGTGTATTTATTATACCGGTGTTATTTGTCATTTTCCAGTCGCTGCAGGAAAGAGTCAGCGGAAAACCAAAGGCATTACGTGAGAAAAAATATGAACTCAGATCTGAATAAGCAGTGATATCAATCAAAGAAAATGAAAAAGGTTTTTAGATACGGATTTGTTATTTTTTTAATGCTGGTTACTGCCTGCCGAACGGGAAAGAATTATCAACGCCCGGCAGTGCTGCTTCCCGAAAGATTTAGTTTGGATTCCACCATACATGATACGAGCAGTATTGCGGACATCTCCTGGAGAAATTTTTTTTCAGATACCATTTTGAGACATTTGATTGATACCGGGCTTGTCCTCAATTTTGATCTGCAATTTGCACTGCGAAATATCAGTATTGCCCAGTCGCAGGTGAAGCAATCAAACTGGTTATGGATTCCACAGATAAATACCAGAGTATCCGCCTACGGCTACCGTAATTCCGATAATGGTCCCGCCGGAGTAAACAATGGAGCTATCAGTAACAATAACAATGATTTTCTGGCTTCTGTAAATATGAGTTGGGAAATCGATATCTGGGGAAGGTTTAGCCGTCAGCAGGAATCGGCCAGGGCAAATTATCTTCAGACATATGAAGTCGCCAAAGCTGTACAAACGTCTTTGGTTTCAAATATTGCCCAGGGGTATTTTAATCTGTTGATGCTTGACCAGCAATTACTGGAGACTAAAAGAACACTGGATCTTACCAACGATTTTGTTAAACTTACGCGTCTTCTATATGATGCAGGGGAGGTCACATTTCTCGGCGTGCAGCAGGCGGAATCGCAAAGAGACAATACGGCTCAGCTCGTTCCTCAAATAGAACAAAGTATTCAAATACAGGAAAACAGTTTGCAATTACTTGCCGGTAGTTTGCCGGGTACGGTACACAGAGAAGGAAGCTTAACGGACATACATTTTAGTGATTCACTGGAAACCGGTTTGCCTGTTGCACTTTTGAACAGAAGGCCGGATGTAAGAGCCAGCGAACTGGCACTCGTTCAGGCGAACGCACAGGTCGGGATCAGCCAGGCAAATATGTATCCGGCCTTGAATCTCACTGCAGGAGCCGGTTTCGAATCTTTAAAAGCCAGTAACTGGTTTAATATTCCCGGTTCATTATTCGGTCTCGCAGGTGCTACTCTGATACAACCGATTTTACAGGGCAGGCAATTGAAAACGCAATTGGAGATTGCAAAACAACAGAGGGAACAGGCAGTCATCCGATTCAGGCAATCGGTATTAACAGCAGCTGTTGAGGTGATCAACGCTCTGGTGCGGGTGCAAAAATTAAAGGAGCAGGAAAAATATGCACAACAAAGAGCCGATACGCTGATAGGGGCGGTGAACAATTCGCAACTTTTATTTAAGAACGATCTGGCGAATTACCTGGAAGTGATAACAGCCCAACAGACTGCTTTGGATGCACAACTGAGTCTTGCATTTATCCAGAACCAGGAATTAAATGCCCGGGTAGAACTGTATCGATCATTGGGAGGGGGATGGCGATAAGAGTGTGGGAGTATGGGAGTATGGGAGTTTGAGAGTGGCAACTGACTCATTTCACTTCAATATAAAAATATTATGGACAGAAGGAAGTTTCTTCGTAATGGATCGCTGACTGGTATTGGTCTTGCTGCAGTTGGCAGTTGGTCCCGCATCGATGCGGGAGCAGTTGGCAGCCGGTCGACGAAGATAACCACGGCGCTGAATCTGGAGGAAATAACTGTTTCGGAGCTTCAAAAAAAAATGCAAAGTGGAGAAGAAAGTTCTGTATCCATCACAAAAGCATATCTCGAAAGAATTAAAGAAATAGATAAGGCCGGACCGATGCTGAATTCCATTATTGAATTGAATCCGGATTCAATCACAATTGCTGAAGGCCTAGATCTGGAAAGAAAGAATGGAAAAATCCGGGGACCATTACATGGTATTCCGATCCTGGTAAAGGATAATATCAACACAGGAGACAAGATGCTGACTACCGCGGGTTCGCTCGCTCTGGTTGGTAACCATGCGAAAGAAGATGCATTTGTGATGAAACAATTGAGAGACGCTGGCGTGGTTTTGTTGGGCAAAACGAACCTGAGTGAGTGGGCGAATTTTCGTTCAACACATTCATGCAGCGGATGGAGCAGTCGGGGAGGACAAACAAAGTCACCTTACATCCTCGATAGAAACCCTTCAGGTTCCAGCGCGGGTTCGGGATCCGCGGGTGCCGCTAACCTAAGTGCCATTTGTGTAGGAACTGAAACGGATGGCTCAGTCGTTTCCCCCGCTTCTGTAAATGGACTGGTCGGAATCAAACCAACTGTCGGATTATGGAGCCGTACGGGGATCATACCTATTTCCGCAACACAGGATACTGCGGGACCTATGACGCGTTCGGTACAGGATGCAGCCATATTATTGGGCGCGGGAACCGGCGTCGATGAAACAGATCCGGTCACCAAAGAGAGTACCGGTAAATCAATAAAGGATTATACGGTTTATTTAAAAAAGGATGGCTTAAAGGGCAAACGTATCGGCATTGAAAAATCACATTTGACCGGTAATCCAGATCTCGTTTCCCTGCTTCGCGCAGCCATGACGGTTATGGAAACGCAGGGAGCTACCATAGTGGAAGTGGATGTATTGACCCCATTGAAACTTTTAGGGACCGCCGAATATCAGGTTTTGTTATATGAATTTAAAGACGGATTGAATAAATATCTCTCCTCAGCAAATGGAAAAGTTAAATCACTGAAAGAACTAATTGCTTTTGATCTGGAAAATGAAAAGAAAGTAATGCCTTTTTTCAAGCAGGAAATCCTTACTGAAAGTGAGGCGAAAGGTGGACTTGATAGCAAAGAATATCTTGATGCATTGTCAAAAACGAACGGATTCAGGAAAACAATCCTTGATCTGATGACAGCCAGTAAACTCGATGCATTGTCAGGAATTACCAATGGTCCGGCTTGTTGCATTGACCTGGTGAATGGAGATTATGATAACGGTCCTTCATTATCCACGCCTGCAGCCATCACTGGTTTCCCACATATTACCGTTCCCATGGGATTATTTCACGGGTTACCAATCGGGCTTTCCTTTTATGCAGGATCGTATACAGAACCTTTACTGATATCACTTGCATATTCTTATGAACAGGCGACTATGAAAAGAAAGAAGCCGGGATTTCAAAAGGATCTGATTCCATAGTGAGGTGAATGTGGAAGTGTAAGGAATGAGGGAAAGTGGGAGTGGTCCCGCATGTGCGGGATGGAAATGATAGTGTAGGTATGTAACTGAATCTTTACTCAACTAAATTAAATTAAATGACGATAGCAACGTTGGACGCATTTCATGTTATCGGGATTTCTGTTAGAACAACTAATGTGAATAATAAAGCATTAAAAGATATTGGTGAGTTGTTTGGAAATTTTGTCGGCCAGAATATTTTGGAAAAGATTCCGAATAAAATGACGGAAGATATCTATTGTGTGTATACCGACTATGAATCAGATTATAACGGACCCTATACAACGATTATTGGCTGTAAAGTCAGCTCAATAAAAGACATTCCAGCCGGGCTGATCGGCAAAACCATTCCTGATTCAAAATACCAGGTTTACAGATCGACAGGAAAATTGAGCATAAGTCTGGCCAAAACCTGGGAAGGAATCTGGAATGCTGATCTTAACAGAAAATATTCGGCTGACTTTGACATCTATGGTGAAAAGGCCAGAGATTTTGAAAATGCAGAGGTGGACACTTATGTCGCCATAAACTGACTCTACTATTTTCCTTTTTGACAATGAACCTGTAACATGTAAGGGTTTGCCGGCACAAAAAAACCTGCTTTTCCGGAGATCAGTAATCTGGCGAAAAAGCAGGTAGTAGCATGATGGAACTTAACAACTGGTTTCAAAGGGATTGGATCACGGGTCAAAATCAGAATCGGATGGTTTTTCATAGGCCGTTTTACGTATAAAACCGGGTCTTGGCGGAACACAGGTATATCGGAAAAAACGGGCTATTCAAAAAAAAAAGAAAAGAAGTTGATTGACATTGGACTTCGCACGGCTTTCGGTGGATATTGGAAACTCTTTATGGACGGTAATTCTCTGGATATTGGATTCTCAGGTTGCTTATTCCTGTCAATCAACTTGTATCAAATGTATAATCTTCATATTCCCAGACCAATAGCATGTTTTCTCGTTTTTACCTATGCGGCTTTTACGGCTTAATCCGTAGCTTTCCGATGGTCATTTGGACGTTTTCCTGTTGGGCGTAGTAGTTTAACTAAGTATAAATTGGCGCTCCGTATAATCCGAAATCGTTTAATTTCGTAGTTTCCCTATAGTAACTGTCACAAATATTTATCATTTTGAGACCGGTATGCCCACGAGCTGCCTTAAAATCACCGTATGAAAAAACCAGAGTTAAACGGAACCATTAAAGTAATCATTGCCGATGACCACGCCTTGTTCCGGGCTGGTGTAAAAACAGCTTTGTCTGTAAAAAAGGACGTGGAGCTGATTGCTGAGGCAGACAACGGCATGCAGCTGTTGAACCTGTTGAAACATATGGAACCCGATGTGATCCTGCTTGACATTCAGATGCCGATCATGGATGGTATTGCCACCCTTCCCGAAATACGTAAAATGTATCCGCATGTTAAAGTCATTATTCTTTCCATGCATAACGATCATTCCATGATTTCCAAACTCATGGAAATCGGTGCCAATTCTTATCTGACCAAAAACACGGATTCAGAAAATATTTACAACGCCATCAAGACCTGTTACGAACAGGAGTTCTATTTCAATGAACTGACCAATAAAGCTTTACTAACGGGCTTGCGCACACGCCGCACGGAACCCAGCGTACCTCAGGAGGCTAATCTTACAGAAAAAGAGACAACCATTTTAAAGATGATGTGCGAGGAAAAAACCACCAAGGAGATTGCAGATCTTGTCGATATCAGCCCGCGTACGGTGGAAGCTATTCGCGACAAACTCAAAACCAAAACGGGTGCGAAGTCAATGGCCGGACTGGTAATGTATGCAGTGAAGAATGGGATTATTCAGCAGCCATGATAAAAATATACTCCACCTATCCTTCAAATATGAGGGAGAAAACAATCATACGCGACTTGAGTTTGTCAATCGTATTTGAGTAAATCAGGTTGGGATCGCGATGGTGAACATTTATAATCCCATTGCTGATTTTAAGTTCCGGGGAAAGAATAAAAACGGGAAAAAAGAATTGAAACCCGACTCCAGCTTCAATACTAAAATCATACGGATTTAGTTTTACCAAATCGTCAGCCTTACGCGCCGTAGCATTTGAAGACAGGTCATATTGATAATTCACACCTCCCAATGTATAGAATCTAAAATTCTTCATTCGGTCCGACAGGAATTTAACCTGTAAAGGGAATCCGAGTAATATGGATTCAATTTGTTTAGTAGCCGTTGTCTTTTGCCCGTTTGGAAAGGTCGTACTATACGTCAGATTTTTATATGAGAACATCAGCTGGGGGAATACAATCCTAAGTTCAAAATGGGGACTTAAATTAAATGTATGCATGCCCGCCAATCCGAAACCCCCGGTATTTTCCGGGTTCACGGATAATATACTATCACTCGCCAGCAAATTCGCATGGGGAGTTACCTGGAAATGTGAGGTGTTTACAATAAGGGCAATCCCGAGATGATAGAACTTATCATCATGGTCAGGCAGGTTAATATTATCCCGCAATTGGGCACTGAGTCGTAACGAAAATGTGAGGATAATAAAAACGGATAGAATCCGGATATACCCTTTTTTGCTTGACCGTAAAGATTTAGAACTCATAAGTAGCAGTCAGTCAATAACTTATAGTTTTAATATTTGTGCAAGCCAAAATGAGTGAATAAATTATCCAACATGGATTCCGCTTGAATCAAAATAACGACCAAAAACCTGAATAATTGCTGTTTAATCAAGGGAATAACAAACTCTTGAGAAAACATATATTATTTATTTCCGCAATATATTGTACAAATACCCAGGCTCAACTTTTTGAAATATGTTTCTTTAAATCCCGACTTTTTAAGGATATCGACGAAGGCGCTGCCCTTCGGGAAAGCATTTACCGATTCGTTCAGGTACTTATAGGCATCCAGGCTGCCTGATACCATCTTCCCGATGCGGGGTGCGATCACCCGCAGATAAAGTTTGTAGAAAGGAAGAAAATAACCATTATTAGGTTTTGAAAATTCCAGGATTACCAGTTTGCCTCCGGGTTTTAAGATCCGGTATATCTCCGAAAGTCCTTTTTCCAGGTTCTGAAAATTGCGAACGCCGAAAGCAACAGTTGCTGCAAAAAAGGAGGCATTAGAAAAATGGATATTTTCAGCATCCCCGGTTTGCAGGCTAATTTTGCCTTTGAGATTGTTTTTTTCAACCTTTTTTGCGGCCTAATTCCAACATTGCTTCTGAAATATCAATACCGATTACTTTGTCAGGTGATAATAATTTCATTAGCATGATCGGCATGTCTGCCGTACCGGTGGCCAGATCCAAAACAGTTTTAGGATTGACGATCCTCAGTTCGCTAATCGCTTTTTTACGCCAGCTCCTGTCAATCCCTCCACTCAGGAAACGGTTAAGGAAATCGTAACGAAATGCAATCCTGTTGAACATCTCAGCCATCTGCTCTTTCTTGGAAACGGCAGATTCTTTGAATGGTACGATTTTATCGTGCTGGTATTCCGGCATGGTTTGCAAAATTAACCGGTTCATTGTTAGTTTACTATAAAAATTGTGACTGCATAAACCGTTCCGGAGGGAATCATATCTTGCAGTATGGAGATTCGTTCTGCAAAATATGTAATCAGCAGCCCTTCTTACCAAACATGTCCGGTCACCGACCTGCCAGAATATGCGTTTATCGGAAGAAGTAACGTTGGTAAATCGTCGTTAATCAATATGATTACCGATATTGATAAGCTCGCAAAAACTTCTGCCGCTCCTGGTAAGACCCAGCTCATCAATCATTTTGCGATTGAAAGTATCGACGAAAAACGTAAGGTCTCCAAATGGTGGCTGGTCGATTTACCCGGATATGGTTTCGCCAAGGTTTCCATATCCCAACGAAAGAAATGGGAGACTATGATTGAAGATTTTCTGAAAAAAAGGGAAACCCTGGCCCATGTTTTTTTATTAATTGACAGTCGTCATGAGCCACAGAAACTGGACTTGGATTTTGTAAATAAAATGGGAAGTTGGGAAATACCTTTCACTCTGATATTTACAAAGTCGGATAAGGAAAATCAACGGACAGTCGCTGCAAACGTGAAGGGATTTTTACAGAAAATGCGAATATCGTGGCAGTTCCTGCCCCGTCATTTTGTAACCAGTGCAGAAAAGAAATTGGGCAGGGTTGACATTCTCCGGCTAATCGGAGAAATGAATGAGGACTGGAAGAAGACCGCAGGAATGAGTTAATTCACTACTTTATTTGCGCAACTGCTACTGGCAAATGCTTCGGGTTTCGCTTTAAATGCGAAGCCCATTCCCAGAATATAACCCATGGCCTCTTTCAACGCGTCGTTACTCTTAAAATGAGGATTCGTATTGATGTCTGCATGCACTTCCATGTCTACATTATACAAGGTGAACAGCGGACATAGCTCATAGGCAATTTCAATACTCTTTGCCACTTCAACCAGCATACGCTCCTTGATGCTGTATCGTGTTTTTGTTTTTTCGTTGTGTATGAACATGAACCCGCCATGTCCTTCACGTAAAAAAACGATCACGGTTGCAAATTCTGTTTCTGCTCCTTTAACCTGAGAGTCAGTTCCGATGCAACCGTTTACCTGGTTTTTGACGGCGCTGAAGTAGATGGAACCATCTGGAATGAACAGGGCAAAATTGTTGCAGCACCATCCGGATTGAGTCCGGCGTCTATCACCTGGATACATAAAATGATATCGGAGCATTTCAAATTATTCAATCTGAATATCACTACCGATCCTGCTGTGTATGAAAGGGCACCTGTGCATCAACGTACCCGTGTTATTTTCACTGCAAATGGGAACTGGTATGGACCTGCTTCAGGCGTGTCGGCAATCGGTTCCTTCGTTTGGGGGGACGATACACCGGCCTGGGTATTCATGGACCCTCTTTCCAACAATGCATCTTTTATTGCCGCCGCTGCTACGCACCAAATCGGTCACACATTGGGTTTACAGCATCAAAGTGTTTATGATTCTTACGGCAGCATGATCACCGAATTGAGCGGTGGCGAAAGCAATATATTCTCAAACCAGGCACCTCTGATGGGTATACCATTTTATAAACAGGCAGACTGGAAAAACGGGCACCCTTCTACCGGTGCTCAAAATGTGCAAAGTGATACTGCCTCTATCGCGGGTGCTCCTAACTACATCGGATACCGGAAAACCAATGACGAGGCGGTTTCAGGTGACAATACTGTAAAAATAGAAAGGCAGGACCCAAATTATCTCTCACTCATAAGTTCCGGAGATTATAGCTTTCGACTGTTTGATATCAGCGGGCGCTTACTCACACAGGGTATGCTTAAACCCGGCTTTAATGAAATCCGTGCCA
>Ga0206943_1072_pt2 | contig 24307 bp, 22 predicted proteins | sample Alteio_BWOrgHeat_7_FD_153243 | JGI IMG/M metagenome (GOLD analysis project Ga0206943, IMG submission 153243) | Enriched cells from forest soil in Barre Woods Harvard Forest LTER site, Petersham, Massachusetts, United States -... | ecosystem: Environmental > Terrestrial > Soil > Temperate forest > O... | reverse complement strand
CACCTTTCCGTAGAATAGTCGAGGGGGCCGCCGCCGACCTCTGACGGCTCGGCAAGAAACTTCGTGCAGTTGCTGGGATCATGCACCTCGAGCATGATCTTGGAGACGATCCTGGGGTTCGCCTCATCGGTTATGTCGATGACATTCGAATACCCGTAGGGCGACGCGCCCCGGGCGCATGCCGCCGCCAAGCGGCCGACGCCTGCTTGCCCGCCGGACTCGTCGGTGCTGATCAGGTACGAACGCCCATGGGAGGAGAAGGGGAGCATCTGTTCGACTTGCCCTTGATCATCCCAGAAGAGCTTGCTGATGGTTCGGATTTGGGGATTGGGGCGACGCAACTGGATGTCGCTCACGTCCAGGATCACGAGCCCGTCCGGTCCGAATGAGCCATTGTTCGGCGGAGCGCCGAAGTTGCCCGGCTGAGCGGCGTACAAACGTGTGCCGTCCTCGTTGGTGCTGACGTCGTGGGGCCGACCATCACCAGTGAATGTCCAGTTCAGGAGCCACTTGGCATCGTAGGGGTTGGTCACGTCGATGATTGGCAGGATGCCGCCGACGCCTCGAAACTGCTGGCCGATGTAGAACGTCTTGCCGTCGTCGGCCCAGCCGCCCATGTGTCCATGGCTATCGGGCACCGTGATGCTGGATGCCAGCTTCGGGTGGGCGCAGTCCTGGTTCAGGTCATAGACGGCGAAATTCGGCCCATTGCTTTGCGCCACCCCAAGGAGTCCGCGCGCTTCGTTCACCTTGTTGGTTTCGTGCGGGTTGAGCGCCGCCGGGGTGTCGGCGAGATGCGCGGTCGCCTGTGGATGCGCGGGATCCGAAACATCGATCACCACGATACCGGGGTGGGCCTGTTGCGGGTTGTTTTCCGTTGCCATGTAGGCGCAATGACCAAAGTATGACGGCCCGTTCTGCGAAAAGGCCCCCTCTCCCCGAAACTGGCCGACGAGTTCGAGATTGCAGTTGTAGCCGCGTTGCGAGTCGCCGCTCGCGCGTTCCTGCGAAGTGGTCTGGCCCTGCAAACCGCTTTCGGTGCGATCCGAAGGTCCGCATTGGGCCTTGGGCACCGGTCCCATCGATCCTGTCTCGCTGGCGCGCTGGGCAAAGGACGAATTGCCGAACAACGGCCCCAGCAACAAGACAGTTGAAATTGCGAATCTTCTGACCATGGGTCCCGTGTGCATTGTTTCCTCCTCATTCAGCAAAGCTTTCACCGGCAGCCAATGCTGCACGATGCGCTTCCCCCTCAATCGCCCAGCGGACGAAGCGCCGGCCGTTGAAACTTCCCGCCCGGAATGAAGCGTCCGGAGCCGGCCTCCCCGACAATCCTGCCGTTGTCGTACACTCGCCGCGACGGATCGTCGTCTTCGGAAATCCGGTGACGTCCATGCCGGCATACGACGAGTACTTTGCATTCGACAACTCGTCTTCATCCTTTAGAATCTTCTTCATCGTCGGATCCCAGATCGCGATGTCCGCATCAGATCCCACTTGGATCACGCCCTTGCGCGGATGCATGCCGAAGATCTTTGCGGCGTTCGTGGACGTTACCGCCACGAACTGCTCGAGCGTGATGCGGCCCTTGCCAACGCCCTCCGAGAACATCATCGGAGGATAATCCTGGAGGTTGCTGATCCCCATCCGCTTGTCGACCATCGTCTGCGTCGGATCGAGCTTTGCGGCCTTCGTGAAGGCCGTGTGATCCGAGCCGATGGTGTCGATCACGCCTCTGCGGATGCCGTCCCAGAGCATGTCCTGATCCCATTTGTCGCGCAGCGGCGGACCGCCGATCCAGAGGCCGACATCGGGTTGCTGATACTTCTGGGCGGTCGCATGAAGATAGATCGGGCGGGTTTCCGCATAGACCGGAAGGCCGCGACGCCGCCCGTCTTCAATGACCTTCAGTGCCCGGCCGGATGATACGTGAAGGATATAGATGGGCGAACCGGTGACCTCGGCAATCGCACTGCGGAGGTCAGGGGTTCAAATCCCCTCGGCTCCACCAAAGAACCCCTGTGGTTCCTTGGGTTTAGCGAAGCGGCTCCCCACCACGAAAACACCGAAACGTCAGTCTGGCACAACGCTGGCACAGCGAGTGACGGATATGGCTTCAATTCGACGACGAGGGCGCTCTTGGCACGTCCAGGTTCGACGCCTGGGGCTATGGGCACGGTTATAAGAGCTACGCTGGCAGAGCCGGCAAACGCCCCTGCGTCGGTGCGCTCTTTTATCGACGGATATTTATCTTCCGCCTTTCGATCTAGGATCACGTCCGAGTCTCTCACCTTCGAACCACCTCCTATTTTCGGGCGACGAATGTCGGAGCCGCTCATGCCCATGGTCATCCGCCACGAGGCTCCCCTGGAGCCACCCATAGGCTCCCGCGCCCCATCGCGTCTGCGGATGTATGAGTTCATCAGGCACTTTCACCGTCGAAGCCGCCCGAGGCCTGAAGGCACTGATCTCCTAAGAACGCCAACGCTTTGGATGCGTAGCGATGTCAAACGATGACCGGAAGAGCGTTGCATCCACTTATCAAGAGTTTGAGGTTTATGTATCAGGACTTTACTCAGCTCTAGGTTACGCTGTAACCCGCGATGTACACGTGAATGGCAATCAGATTGACCTCGTTTGCGAGAAATACATCGACGGGTTCCGCCAGACTAAGCTAATCATCGAATGCAAGTTTCGATCGACAGACAGCGTCGGGGTCGATGACGTAAATAAATTTTTGCATTTGGCTACAAATCTGATTTCCCGAGGAGAGATATCGGGAGCGGCTATTGTCACCAATACCCGCTATAGCAAAGAGTCCAGACAGATAGTAGACACTCATCCGCTCATCGCACTTAAAACAGTATCAGAATTGGAAAGCGAACTCTTTGACTTTTCGCACCTTTACAATACTTCAATTTTTGACTACGAGCGAGATGAGATTTTCATTACCTATGTATCTTCCTCCGCACAAATGAAGGATCTGTCGCTTAAAGACAAAGCGGTTTGCGAACTTGTAGACGACACCATACTAAGCCGCCTGTCCGGTCCAAAGCCGAGCACGTCTATTGTACTAGAACTACTGCGTCATAATCTCTGCGACCGCGCGTGTGCTCGATGTGGAGCGCCGCAGGATGGGCAGCGCGGTAAGCGTCTTATGATAGCGGCGATGAGCCTACGGCGCATGGTCGCGATCGAGTTCGGGATGTGGCGTTCAGGCCGCAATGGGGGCTCCTCGGGGTCGGTAACCGTGGGGTATGGCAAGTTGCGGGAGCAGCGTGGCGGAACGAGGTCCTGAGGGGGGAATCGTCTCCCTCTCGGAGATCAGGAATCCATAGGCCGCGATGCACAGCGTGGCGTGATGATGGAAGCCGCGCCATCCGCGCCCTTCGAAATGCCCGAGCCCGACCTCCTGCTTGAGTTCCTGATAGTCGCGCTCGACACGCCAGCGCAGCTTGGCGGCATCGACCAGATCGCGCAACGAGATGTTTTTCGGAAGCGTCGAGAGCCAGTATTTGGTTGGCTCATCTTCGCCCTCGGGCCACTCGATCAGCAGCCACTCCTTGGCTGGCTTCTCGCCAGCTTGGTGACTGGATGCAACGCTCACTCGCACGCGTGCAAACCGCGAGGACAGCCATTCGTTCGTGCCTTCCCGCCACCTGATCGTGTGCCACGCTTTCGCGCGCAGCCGCAATGCGACCTCCTTGACCGAAATCGCATTGGCGGCAGTGCGGCGCCCCTTCTTCGGCGCACGGCCCAGCCGCGTGCGCGGCGCCCCCACCAGGGTCTGCGGCTGAATGCCCGCCACATAGCTCTTGCCAAACTCGGTGATGCCCCTGCGCAGCTTGGAATCGTGGCCATAGCCGGCGTCCACCAGCACCATGTTGCCGGGAAGGCCGGCCTCGCACGCCCAGCGGATCTGATCGAGGGCGATCTCCGGCTTGGTCTTGAACGTGATCTCCTCGGGCACCCCCGTCTTGCCGCGACGTACATCGTCCTCGATCCACGCCTTCGGCAAGTACAACCGATAGGCCACCGGCAGGCTCGCGTCGTGGTTGGCAAGCGACAGCGATACCGCCGTCTGGCAGTTCGCCTGCTTGCCAAGCTGTCCGCAGTATTGGTGCGCAACTCCAACCGAATGCCGCCCCTGCTTGGGAAAGCTCGTGTCGTCGATGATCCACGCCTCAATCGGGCCGTGACGCTCGATCCGCGGCAACACCATCTCTCGCACCTTGCCCAACACCTGCGCGTCGGACCAACCTCCTTGGCCGACAAAATGCAGCAACGACTGATGCTGCGCCGCCGTTCGCCCGGGCGCCGTGATCGCCGCCATCGGCTCCACGCTCTTGCGCTCGCAAGGCATCACCAGTCCCGTGCAATAATCGCGCAACGGACCCGCACGATCCGCGTGCCCGATCACACTCACAAGCCCATCGACATAGCCGGCAAACCGCAATTCAATGTCTTTCGCGCCATGGAGACCCATCCCAACCCCCTATGCCCCAGCGGGATTCGCCTCCATATGTGATTCTCAAATACACTCGCCTGTGACTTTCTGACTCAGTACAACTAGCAGATTTTGGTGGGGGCAAGTCCACCTTGTTACGCGCGTTGTTCCATAAGATGGCAAAGAATGCGGTCCTCGACCCTAAGTCAAAACGACCGGTGTTCATCGAGTTGAAGAATTCACATCTGTATACCACCGCAGAAGAATTTTTTCTTGCCGCTCTTCCGGGGGATTTGCCTCGGCACATGTCTCAGACAAGGTTCAACTTCCTGCGGTCAAGTGGACGCTTCTCATTTCTGCTGGACGGATTTGACGAAATGAAGTTGCCGGATTTCGAAAGTCGTCGTGCGCGCAAGCTCATCGAAATCATGGAGTTTATTGGAAGCAAATCATCAATCGTGATCAGTTGTAGGCCTACGTATTTCGCGACTGAGATCGAACTCAAGGAGGCGTTGCTAGAATTAACCGAACATCGTCTACGGGTTCTCAGTCGGCTCTTTCGGCGCGTTGATCCTAAAAAAGCACGAGCGAAACAGCTGCTGGACGCAGTGGGAACTCCGCTACCTATTCCGTTGAAAAACAGAGACATTGATGTGTACTACTTGAACACGTTTGATGAGAAACGCATAAAGTTATTTATCGGCAATTTTGTAACTCGACCAGATTGCTCTATTGAATATAGCGTAGATCGGATCTATCAATTTCTTGTTAGCGTATACGATATCTCCGACCTTATTAAACGCCCCTTACTCTTGTACATCATCATGAAAATGATTGAATTCGACGTAGTGCAACCGGATCGAGACCAAGACCTTGGCGGAGCTGCCGAAATCTATTCTCTCTACATCGAGAGTTGCGTCTCAAGAGAGTTTGACAAAAGAGTGGGGCGAGAGATCTTCTCGAACGAGGAACGGAAGCAGCTTTGCCAGAACGTCGCACTTTTAATGAGTCAATCAAGGAGCCTTCGTGTTACCTGGGGAGAGATAGTACAGCACATTATACGAGAGGCGGCAGATAACGTAGCACTTGCTGGAAAAATAGAAAGATTCGGTCTCCAGGATATCGCGGCCGACGTTCGAGTGTGCTCTTTTCTCCGGTTTGATGACGAAGAGTCGCTCCGTTTTGCTCACAAGTCGTTCATGGAGTTTCTTGTTGCCCAGTACGTTTTTGAGCAACAATCCAGCCCATTAAATATAAAGCCTCTTAGAATTCCCCTATCACAGGAAATATTATTTTTCATCTCTGAATTTGCAAAGATCAATCCTGATTTTGCTGGACGGATTTGTGTCGGACGTCTTCTTCAGGCTGCTCGGAGACCGCAGAAGCTTACCTCTGCTGAATTTGATGCAGTTCGTCGCAATATGCTTGCTGTAAATCTGTTATCAAACTTTGAGCGTAAAGCACTATCTCTTGAGCGTTTGGTGTTCGGATCAGTCGCGTTTGCTGATGTGGACATGAAAGCGCTGTCTATTTATGGTAGCAAAATATTTGACATATCCATGCTAAGGTTCAGGATCGATCTAGTCCAATTTCATGACTGTACTGTTGAGCGCCTGGAACTGGCGGACTGGACGGCGGCGCGATTTGAGCTTTCGGGGAAGATGCAGAATGTTCGAGTCGACCGAAGTCAGTTCGGCATACTTAGTTTGAGCGCTGAGACCGGAGATATGATCTTGTCGCAATCTAAGTTGGATGGGCTCTCGGTCGATCTGCGCGGTTCTGCGAGGTTGCAGATCGGAGAATGCGATATTGAATCTCTTACGGTAGTAAATACAGGGGAGTCTATTGATATACGGAACTGTTCCATTAACAAAATTGAGTATGAAGAAATTGGTGAGATGGATACCGCTGTACGGATGGCACAGGCGCTTAGTTTCCGGGCCTGCACCGGCGACGTGAAGAACCTTCTCTTAGGTCGTGTTGATAAGGAACTCTTGGATAGATTGATTTCCAAGCAGGGCAAGGGATTGTTTTTTGTCGATCCGGAACTTTGGAGCAAGCACGTGGCGAAAGAAGACGGGAAGGGTTTCTTTCTTCACGGCGGCATGCTACTTGTGAGGGTTGGTGCCGCTTCCGAGTTGTTGCAAGAAATAAAAGAGGACGTCGGCGCGCGGAGTGCTGATTTGCGAGCGTGTATTAGGTGAGCACGCAGCAGCGAGGCTTGGGCCTTGACCGGACTAACACGCCTGGGGGCGCAAAGCCGGATTAGGAGCCACTCTTTCAACCGGTCGCCGATAAGACTAGCGAGCGAAGAGCTGACGGCGGCCAACTACCATCATGAGAACCAGTTCCTCCATCAGGACGGCGATCATCGAACGACCGCTCGCGTATCAAATGCGGCGGTTGGCCGCTGCGCGGGCGAACGAAAGCGGTCTACAGATTCTGACCTTGCCGCAAATGGCCGCGCGCCTTGCCGGCGGTTTTACCTACCCCGTGACGGCAGAGCAGATGGAGCCCGGTATCCAGGCGGCGCTTGACGAAGGCGGCTTTGCCGAGCTCGAGCACGTTCGCCAGCTTCCCGGCATGACGCGTGCGGTGGCGCGGGTGCTGCGTAAGGCTTGGGATGCGGATATCGATCTGGCCCGGATCGAAGGTGAGCGTGTGCATGACCTCGCGCTTATCGAGCAGCGCATGAAAGCGCGCCTGCCAAGCGCCGCCATGACGCGGGGAGATCTTCGCGACGCCGCACTCGCGCGTATCGATCACGCGGCGGCGTTGTTGGGACCGGTGCGCATAGAGCGGCTGTCCCATGTGGCACCCGTGTGGCGGTCGCTCGTGAATGCACTCTGTCATGTGGTGGCGGTCGCATGGGAAGCACCGGACGGCGCCGATACTGCATGGTTCGAGGGTGCCGTCGAGCCGCTCGTCAGACTTCAGCCGGGTGCCGAGTGGGTGCGCGTTTCGTGTGCTGATCCTCATCACGAAGTGATCGAAGCGCTTCGCTGGGTGCGCAACTTGATCAGCGCCGGGAGAGCAAAACCCTCGGACATCGCGATTGCTGCGGCGAGCACCGCGGCATGGGACGATCATTTTCTCGCGCTCGCTGGGGACGCCGGCTTGCGAATGCATTTCTCGCAGGGCATCCCCGCGTTGAGCACGCGCGACGGCCAGCGTTGCGCGGCACTCGCCGACGTGCTGCTAAACGGCCTCAGCAACGAGCGCGTCCGACGGCTGGTTTCGCTCTGTCTCGGACAAGGCGGCGCCATCGATCGCCTTCCGGAGAATTGGCTATCGGCCCTGCCGCGTGGAGCTACGCTTCCGACACTCGTGGATTGGCAGCGCGCGCTCGAGGCGGCGAGGGGAACTTTGCCAACGTTTGATGCAGGGAACGCGCTTCTGCCTTTCTTGGCGTTGCTTGCCAAGGGGCCGATCGGGGCGGCAGAAGCGGCGGGTGCGTTGTTACGCGGACGCTCCCTGGGCCTCTGGCAAGCGGCGACACGGAGCGTTCCGGCCCATGCTCTCGAACTCACGCTACGTCAAACACGGCTGCCCGATGAAACTGATGCAGGCGATTCCGTCGTCTGGTGTCCGGCCGCTGATCTGGCTGCAGCCCCGCGGCCGTGGGTGAGGCTGCTGGGACTGACCAGCCACGCGTGGCCACGTCCTCTGGCCGATGACCCCGTTTTGCCCAATCATATCGTGCCGGCTGCGCAGCTCGACCCTGATCCGGTCGAAAAGGCTGATCGTCGCCACTTTGCTGTCATCGCCGATGCCGCGACCGAGGGGCTGGTGCTGTCGCGCAGCCGCCGCAATGCGCAAGGCGGCCGTGTCGGTCCGAGCCCGCTACTGGCGGGCGGCACAGCGGAGCGCAGCCTATCGCAGGCGCGCATAGACGCGGACAGGCCAGCAAGTTGTTCGAGGCTTTGACATCCGAACAGCAGGCCGAGATCGAGGACGAGGCGCGCACGTACGCGTCCAGCTTCCAGGGCTCTTTGGGAGAGCGCATGTTGTCCGTCCGCAAGGTTCACCTTACGGCCGCCAAGTACGGCGACCGTTTGCCGACCTTCGATCAATGGAAGGCAGGCCGTCTTGCGACTTAGCGGGACTTTTGACGGAAATGAGTGGGGTTTCTGACGAAAACAAGTGGGACTTTTGACGGAAAAATAAGCGTCCGATCCGTCGCTAAAATGGCTTGAATGTTCGACATTCAAGCCATTCGTCCTCTCTCTAATAGATTCCAATAGAAACTTTACACAGCGCCGAGCCGATTGGAATCGGCCCGATCATGTGTGTTTTGTCCAATAAAAGCTAAAGGACACGGCCAATCAGGGAGGGGATACCCCCCGTTACACCCCGCCGTTAGGGTAAGGCGGGGCAGCCGTTCTCAGCGTGCTGAAACATCAAGATATGACGCCACATGACGGGTCGCGCGCGTCGGGCTACCCGCCCGACTTGTGTGCATTTTCGGCGCCGTGTTGGTACCCGTCCCCGACTGCGACCCCCGGCAAAAGCGTGGCGCTTTTGCCGGGGGTCTTGCCCTTGTCTCTCTGGGGAGAGCCGTCGGGAAATCCACACAAGTCGGGCGGTACCAACCGGCAGAACCGTATCCTGACCAGGGATAGCGACCTACAACGGAAAGCATCCCGACGCGCGCGACCCTCCCACCAAGCTGCACGCAGGGTGCGGCGGGTTCTCGACAGGCAAAGTTGTCGGCGCCGGTTCAAACAGCCGCTCGATCGTGGGCGATCGAGCCCAACTATGAATGGGCCGGATTTGACATTCCTTGGATTTGTTTTGCTATTTGGCGCAGGCATCTTTCGCGACGTTGAAATGTAGGCGAGCGGAAAGTTTGCGATCGGCGTGCAGCACGGGTGCGGTCTCCAACATGCCGGCACCGCATACGGGACCACATAGACCACCACATGCGGCATGTGGTACCGGCATGTGGTGGGGCGATTGGGATTCTTCATGAATTCCAATAGCATGCGCAATCAGAGCCCTGGGTCCTTACGGTCCGTCTATATAGCCTCCGCCGGCCTCTACCGCGGCCCGGCGTCGGCCGATGGTTCATGGTGCGCCTTGAGTTCGCTCCTCACCACCAGGCACTTGCGTGCCTGGTGGATGTCGTCGCTTCATTGGGGGAAGGTATATGAAGGCGTATTGTAGGCGTGTTCGATGGACATCATCAAAATCATCGAGCAGAAACAAAGTTCCCAGCTTCGCCGAATGAAGCCCGTCAATGGCGTTCGGCGCCAGCTTTGTTTCATCACGCGCCAAAAAGTTTGCCGATCATCAAATGTTCAATCGACCGAATTTGCAATTTCGCGAAACGAGTTTTCCGAAACTTTCTGATTTCTTTCGATCCACGTTCGATCGATTCGGCGCGCCGCGCGTGGCGCAGCCGGGCTCTGCCTCGCTTAGGCTCGGTTGAGCCGACCCGGCTCAATCCTTCGGGCGACGATCCCTCGCGCGGGTTCTCATCAGGTTGGCGTACGGGCCCAACCGAGCCCCGTTTTTGCACAACGGTCGCACGGTGCTCCCTGCGGTCAAGGCGACCCCGCCAAGGCGGGGCGGCCAAGCGGCCGGCCTTGACCTTCGCTGCGCGCCGTGCACCTCGACGGTGCAGGGCCGGGACGGAAGAACGGTCTCAGGCCGAACAAAAGAACTGGGCGGAAGAGGTGTCGTCTTCTGGATTGCATGACATCCACCTGGTGTCCGTCCAACCGCCGTGTGCGGCCGGCATCCGAAACCCTTCACAAAAGCTGCCGTTCCCCCGATGCAGTGTTAGACATGGCCGGAACGCGCTCTAGGCTTAGGCGGCGGCGAATTTACATGCCGGCGGGACTAACGTCTTCTCCTTCTCGACCGTCTCCAAAATCCGATGCTTGCCGCCCTTGATTTCGAAAATGAACTCGCGCACGAATGCTTGGTGGTCCTCCTTGCGGAGCACCTTGTCGCCCTGCGGGAAGTCGTCGCCTTCCTTCATCTCTAGACCCTCGAGCGTCTCGATCAGCTTCATCGTGTCCTCGCGGCCGCGGAAGCCCGACTTCTCCATGCCGAGTTTTACCGCATTCACTGCCTCGTAGTTCGACTGCACGAATTTATCGGGCAGCGGACCAGAGGGATCGATCTTCTTGAGCCGGACGCGAGCCTCTTCCAGGAACTTCTTGTGCGCCGCGGTGTCGAGCGGACCTTCGAGAACCGGAAGGTAGAGATTGATGCCGACGAAGCCCTCGATCTTGTTGCCGAGCGCGGGTAGGTTGGTGGATTCTGCAAGGGCGCCGTTTCCAGCCCACTTGTACTTCCTGGTCAGACCGAGATCGTAGGCCTGAGTGCCGATCGTGACCCCGTCCGTGCCGAAGTAGAGGCCCAGGAGCCCATCAAAGTTTCCGCTGATCTTGGACAGGAAGGGTGTCATATCAGCAGTGCCAAGCGGAATGCCGGTCGTGCCAACGACTTCGCCGCCGACTTTCCTGATTTGATCCACGAAGGCGTCCCGCGACGACTGGCCGTACGAGTAGTCGGGGAAAACAATGTGCCATTTCTTGCCCATCCTGTTGACGAGATAGGGAGCGAACGCCACAGCTTGCGCCGGGGCATAGTCGCACGGCCTGAAGCTGTAGCGATTGCATTTGCTGGTGGTCAACGTGGTGTCGAGGCACACGCTGATCATGTTGACGATCTTGGCCTCTTCCCAGACCGGCATGCAGGCGAGGCATATGTTGGAGAGGAAGACGCCGACTTGCACGTCGATCTTGTCCTCGACCACCAGCTTTTCTGCCTTGCGGCGGCCAACGTCGGGCTTCGACTCATCGTCGGCAACCACGATCTCAACCGGACGGCCGTTGATGCCGCCGGATTTGTTGATGCGATCGACGGCCATCTCGACGCCGACCAGCGCGGTCCTGCCGCCGGTAGCCGCGGCGCCCGAAAGCGACTGTATAGTGCCCATCTTATATGGCTTGGTCTGGCCGAAAGCGGCTCGCCACGGCGCCGGCACCAATATCGTTGCACCCAGCACGCCGGCGCCCCACCCGACCAAGCGGCGGCGCGTCACCTTGCCGCTGTACCAGAATTCGTGTGAACTGTCCTGGTCATTCAAATTATGAGCCATTGTGAGTCTCCTCTCGCTCGATTTCCCACTCTCAGATTGGTTGCTTTCGTGTGCCTGTCACGCCGATGGGGCGTCGCATCCGCTGGCAAACCCGCAGCGCTCATCGACGTTGTCCTGACGCTGGACGGTAGCGCGGAAGCCGTTTAAGGTCCTTAGGGCACCTCGAACAATGGCGAGTTTTTCGTTGGATCGACCGCTTACGCGGCGCGACGGTGATTTTGGCGCATAATTTCTCGTGAGTAAGCTGTGTTTTGTGCGCCAGGCGCCCGCTTGGGACGCGCCGGGCACACTACTCCCCTATGCGGCAGCCATCCGCTCCAGCGTCACCAGCCGGCGGATGTTGTAGGCGAGGTTCTGCAGTCCGATTTTGGCTTTCGCCCGCGCGATGCCGATCGTCCTCACGATCCGGCCACCCGGCGAGGTCTGTTGAGCACCGAACACGTGCTCGATGCGAGCCCGAACTTTGCTCTTTTGGCGGTTCGCATTCTCCTGCGCCTTCGAAAGCGGATGATTGCGGTTCGCGCGCTGGTGAATCCGGCTGCGCAAGCCGCGCAAGCTGAGCTTCGCCTCGGTCTCCGCCGAGCGATACGCGCTGTCCGCATAGACATCTGCAGACGTGTTGGCCTGATTCAGAAGCCCGTCGAATTTCTGGCTGTCATGCACACTCGCGTCGGTCACGTCGTACTGCCGGATCAGCTTGTGCTTGGCGTCCGCATTGACGTGGTTCTTGTAGCCGTAAAAGCTCTTGCCGTGCTTCTTGCTCCAGCGCGCATCTTTGTCTTTCTGTCGGTTTTTCGCCGGGTTCTTCTCCCATGCCTCAGGTATCTTGCCGGCCTTCACGTTCTCATTCTCGTCCCGGCCGTTGCGCTGCTTGGGGACCGGCACGATCGTGGCATCAACCATCTGCCCGCCCCGCGCAATGTAGCCCTTCGCCTCCAAATGCTGGCCAAAGCGCTCGAACAACTTCTCAATCAGGCCGGCCTTTGCAAGCGTCTCTCGAAACAGCCACAGCGTCGTGCCGTCCGGAATGCTGTCCTCGATGCCGAGCCGCAGAAACCGCGTGAACGACAACCGGTCGCGCACTTGATACTCGACCTCCTCATCGGACAGATTGTAAAGCGATTGCAGCACCAGCATCCGAAACATCACGATGACGTCGATCGGCTTGCGGCCGGCGTTGCTCTTCTTCTCGCTCGCCGGCGTCAATACCGCCGCCTCGATCTCCGCGCGGAAACTCTCGAACGGCACCACGCCAGCAATCATTTCCAGCGGATCGCCCTTCGCCGAAATTGCCGCGAGCCGCTTGTCCGCATCGAAAAATCCGAATTGTCCCATCGGCCCCACATCGGCGAATCTTGTTGTCATGCGTCAGACTCGCACAAATTGACTGACGGCGCTATTTTTCGAGGTGCCCCTTAATTTAGGATTAAATGTTGAAAATCCGCGACCATGACGGGTTAAAACCGATGAGTGTCGACCAGATTAGGTTCGGCCGCTTCCGGCTCGACCTCCGGCAACGCGAGCTCTCGCGGGACGGGATGCCGGTGCATCTCGGTAGCCGAGCGATCGACATCCTGCGCGTGCTTGCCTCGGGTAATGGCGATCTCGTCACCAAGGACGAGCTGATTGCGCAGGTTTGGTCCGGGCTGGTGGTGGATGAGAGTAATATCCAGGTTCAGATCTCGGCTCTGAGAAAGGCACTCGACCAAGGAAATAGCGGGCCAAGCCATGTGGCGACTGTGCCTGGCCGCGGATACCGGTTTGCGGCGCCCGTTTTGCGCTTCGCCATGGGCGCCGCGGCGGCACCGCTCCCCACCCTACGTGAGGGTAGGGCGGGAGATCGGCCCTCCGTTGCGGTGCTGCCCTTCGCCAACCTCGATGGCGATCCGAAGCAGGACTATTTCAGCGACGGCATGACCGAGGACATCACAACCGAGCTGTCGCGGTTCCCTGAGCTCGCGGTCATCGCGCGCAGATCAGCCTCCCAGTATAAGGGCAAGCGGGTCGATATCCGGCAGGTTGGGCGGGAGCTGGGCGCCTGCTACGTCCTGGAGGGCAGCGTCAGGCGGAGCGGCGAGCGCATTCGCATCTCGGCCCAGCTAATCGATACCGCGACCGGCGTCCACCATTGGGCCGAGCGGTACGACCGCGAACTGCACGACGCCTTCGCGGTTCAGGACGAAATGGCGCGCATGATTGTCGGCACCCTCGCGGCGCATGTGAACCGCGCCGAGATTGAGAGAGCGCTGTCGAAACCTCCCGCCGCCTGGGAGGCCTATGAATACTACTTGCGCGGCGCGGAAGCCTATTTCTTACATGGGACCAGAGACACGAAGGGGTCGCCTCATGATGCACGGCGTCTGCTCGAACAATCCCTGGCAATCGACCCGGATTACGCGCACGCCGCTGCGATGCTGTCCCGGACTCACCTCTACGCTTATATGGAACGGCTTGATGGCGATCATCTCAATTCCGCTGCGCTCGATCGCGCCCTTGAACTGGCGGAGACGGCGGTGCGCCTCGATGCCCGCCTGCCACAAGCTCCCGCTCAGCTTGGAGATGTCCTGCTTTACAAGCGCCGGCACGACGCCGCCATCGCCGAATTCGAGCGAGCCTTCGCGCTCAACCCCAATTTCATTGACTATCGATACGCCAGAGCCTTGACGTTTGCGGGCGAACCCGCAAGAGCGATCGAGGTGCTGCAGGCATCTGGCCACCTCGATCCTTTGCAGGCCAGCCTGCCTTGCTTTACGGGTTTCGTGGGTCTCGCCAATTACGCGCTTGAGCGCTATGAGGAGGCGGTGCGCTTGTTGCGCGAATGCACATTGCGGATGCCCAATGGGCAGTGGCCTCGTGCTTGGCTGGCGGCCGGGCACGCCCAGTTGGGAAAACTTGAGGAAGCGGGAGCCGAGGCCGCGGAGCTGCTGCGAATCAACCCCGCTTTCACAATTGAAAGCTGGAAACGTCTGGCCGTCTTCAAGAACCCCAAGGATGCCGACCATCTTATCGACGGGATGCGCAAGGCGGGGTTGCCGGAGGCTTGAGCTAACGCCGCATTCCGCACCTTTGCCGCGGTTATCGAAGCAAATATTACGGCAGGCTGCGAACCGCGCGATCGTCGCGCTTGAACATAGCCAGGCGGCTGCGTCGGTCGACTGATCGAGTAGCGGTTCGCGGCGTTTTCGGAGTGGGTCAGTCAGAGACGACCCAACATGTCCGCGTTGGCGGCAGCTCTCGTCGAAAGCGGCCATCGCCGCCGGCCGGCGTCCGAATTCGAAGCCATTCACGATGCCAACATCGTTCTCAACGAACTGGATGGTGAACTAGCGAGGCGGGGTCTGAGGTTCGTTCGCTACGCCGACGACTGTAATATCTTCGTGTGGAGCGAACGCGCCGGGCAGCGCGTCATGACATCGATCCGGGCGCTCGGTTCTCCACATCAGGGGCCCAAGATCGATGAATGACGAATAGCATTCGCAAAATTTGTCGTGTTGGGCCGCTCGTGGGTGCCGTCGTCCGGTGACACCCCCGCCGGCCGTGGCGTTGGCTTACTGAGGAGCACCTGCCGCGGATTGGCGCGACCGACCTTCGACCTTTTCTGACACATGCCTACAATCGGATGCCCAACACCCAACGCCGAAGCCCGCAAAATCGAAGAGCCCTTTGTCTATTGGCGGAATGAACCCGGCCGATCCGCCCTGCCGGCGAGTCCATCCCCTCCCGCGACCACGGCGGTCGCCGAATTTCCGGCGTTACAATTCGAGATGACCACGATCTCGAAAAGATCGTGGTCGGAAACGAGCCGGCAGTGAGCGGGGGGCTCGGTAGTCAAGTCACCACGCACAGCGACAACGACACCATGTAGCCCCGGCGCACTCTCACGGGAAAGAGGGTGCTGCCCGCATCATGTTCCCCATTGCGATGCGCACGGCACACCGGCTCCGTTCCGACCATGACACTGTCACCACAGCAACTCTGCATCGGCGCCCGCATCACGGGCGAGCCCGTCATGCTCGATCCCGAGGAGCGCCGCCGGCACCTCTATGTCGTCGGGCAAACCGGCACGGGCAAGAGCACTTTGCTTCTCAACTTGATCCGGCAAGACCTCCTGGCCGGTGAGGGCCTGGCATTGCTCGACCCGCACGGCGATCTTGCAGAAGACGTGCTTGCGCATATTCCCAAAGCCCGCACCAAGGACCTCGTCTACATAAACCCGGCCGACATCGAGCGACCTATCGGTTTCAATCCCCTCGCCAGCGTCCCGCCCGATCTCCGGCCCATTGTCGCCGACGGCGTCGTCGCCGCCTTCCGTCATGTCTGGCCGGATAGCTGGGGGCCCCGCCTCGACTACATTCTCATCAATGCGGTGCGAGCGCTCCTCGACATTCCCGGCGGCACGCTCCTCATGCTGCCCCGCCTCCTCATCGACGAGCGCTTCCGGATGCAGCTCATCAATCAGCATGTCAGTGATCCGGTCGTCCGCTCGTTTTGGCTGAACCAATACGCTGCATACAACGACAGCTTTCGCACCGAAGCCATCTCCCCCATTGAGAACAAGATCGGCAGGGTTCTCATCGAGCCAAGGCTTCGCAACATGCTGGCGCAGCCCAAAAGCACCATCACGTTACGCCGCCTCATGGACGAGGGCGCGATCGTGATCTGCAATCTTTCCAAAGGCGGTCTCGGCGAGAGCACCGCCCATCTTCTCGGGGCGCTCCTCACCACGGCGTGGGCCCAAGCCGCCCTTTCCCGCGCCGACAGCGTATCCGTCCCGATGGTACCAATTATTGCCCTGTATTCAGCGCCTTAATGAGACCGACGTGTTGCGGAATCAGCCCCGACTTCGCCCTCGGCTGCCGCCTTACGGGCTCAAGCCCGGTTCATCGTTCCACCTCAAGTTCGAGATTCACCTAATGCAACATCGGACGTTCCGTCCTTTATCTGTGTTGCAGCAGGAACCATCTCTTCATAGACGAGGATGCACATTGATATCTTCCTGGAAATGCTACCCAGCTTCGCGGGACTGAATCCAGCGAACCCTTCGACCCGACGCGGTTCATCGCTTCGCTGGACGCTCTATCGATCTTTGTTGGAATTCACTTTTTTGCTTCACGAACTTTTTGCGGAAAAGTTCTTGTCGAACTTTTGCATCTTCGATTTTGCGCGTTTTGCCTTTCAAATCCTTTCAATTTCAGTTCGCGCTGCGATCAGATTCCACAGATCAGTGCAGGGTTCGCCGATCGCTTCCTGTGCCCCGGTTATACTGTGCAACATGGATGTCGTGCATTCCGTTCTCCCGCCGATCCGCCGGCCGCGGTTCCGCCGTGCGTCGGAACCACCGGCCTTCCGCCTCACCGACGACGACGTGGCGATCGTGCGTCACCTTGCACGCCATCGGTTCCTGCGTTCCACCCACATTGCGACCCTTGTGGACCGCTCGCTCGATCGCACCAATGACCGTCTCGCCAAGCTCTTTCATGCCGGCTACATCGACCGTCCCCGCGCCCAGCTGGACCGCTTCCCCTCCGCCGGTTCACCGCACTTCGTGTATGCACTCGCTGATCGTGGGGCACGGCTCTTGACCGAACATGACGGCAGGGAGTTCGCCACCGTCGAATGGAGCCGCAGGAACCGTGAAGCCGGCCGACCGTTCATCGAGCACCAGCTTGAGATCGCCGATTTCCATGCGGCGCTGCGACGGGCCGCGCACGATCGTGGGGACGTGCGCCTCCTCCATCCGGACGACATCATCGCGGCCGCACCCGAGGCGACGCAGAAGGCGCGCAATCCGCTTGCCCTCAAAGTCAAACTTTCAGGTCGAGGTGCACTGCGCGAGACCGGCCTCATCCCCGATCTTGTGTTCGGCCTTATGCTGCGGGATGGGTCCGCACGCTCTTTCATGGTAGAGATCGATCGCGGCACCATGCCGATCGTGCGCCGCGATGTCACACAAACGAGCTTCGAGAAAAAGATGCGCGCGTAACGGCCCTAAGTTCGAGGTGCGCCGTGAACCGCTTGTAACTGTGGAGCTTTTGGCCAAGGATGATCTTGTGGGTCGCCGCGTCGCGTCGTTGGACTAGTTCGTGGACCATCAGCGGAACGAGGTCCGGGGCGAACGGGAGCAGCACTCCATCAGCCGCGGCCCGGTGCATCGGTCCCGTCCGGACGCTCGCTTTCCTATCCCAATCGTCAAGCCGGCTCCGGTAATCGCCGGCGGCAGGGGCACTCACGGGGCTGAACATCGGTTCGCTCCACGCAATTACCAACAAAGCTTCCCAGCGGGGATTTATACCCCTCACACCTCCCTCCCAAAAATTAAGCTGGGACTTAATTGCCCGTTTTCCAGTCCGCGGCTCAACTTTCTTTTGCCGCCGACGCGTCCTACAATTGGCTCATGGAAAAGCCCAATGCCACAGGGATGATCTCCCTGAATCGTCGGACCATTGCCGGCGATTGGCTTGCCGCGCGGCTGGAGGAGAAAGGTGCAAGGCAAAACAAACTTGCTTCCTACCTCGACGTGACGCCGGCGCTGGTGAATTTTTGGATCAAGGGCACGGACGCCATCCCGCCGAAACACTTGCCCAGTATCGTTGAGTACCTACGGTTGTCGGACGGCGAACTGAGGGAATTGTATTCCGTTGTCGACATCCAAGCCTTCGTCAACGAACTATACGACCTGTTCTTGCCGCTCGCCGCTAGGCCGAAGCCTAAAAAGATCGCCAAAGCGGCGGCGCCGACAGTTCACGGCATTGGCCAATATTTCCATTACCCGATCAAAGTATTCGCGAGGCTCCTCGCATATTGTCAAACGCTCGCGGCCTCCGATCGACAGGTGAACGCCGACCGACAAACCGAATGCTCCTCGGTGCGCTTACACATCGCAGCCGCGTGCAGGGTCGTGAAGGACATTGACCGGTACCTGCTTGGCTGCGATAGCGAGGGAAAGAAGGGAACCACTCTGTGGACGCCAGATAACATCTGGCCGCACCTGACTTATCCGTTCAACTACTACATGGCCTTCTTTATTGACCACGTCGGCGAAGCAGACGGCGATTACGTCAGCGAGCTTAAGCAAGAACTGCTTATTGCTTTTGCCTCGCTCGCTGATTTCAGCAAATCGCAGAACCGCAAAGACAACATCGTGGCCCAGCATGCGCTTTACATGTTGAGCCGCCACGGCACTGGCGACGACGCGCATCGCTACGCATCGATGAAGCGGAGCAAAGATGTCCAGGCCAAGCGGATGGCGCTGTTTGGTGAGGCATTCCGGCTAGGCGACAAGGGTCCCTTTGACGAACTCTGCTCAACCATCCGAAATGATGATTTGTTGGCCCTGGCTGTAATCGCCTTCGACGGACTCCATTATGGCGACTATACGTCTTACGATAATTCGCCTAATGCTGGTGTCGTCCCGACACACGCGTTGGTGCGCCATATGCATTCGTTAAGCGATTGCCGAATATTCATTAGGCAATTGGCCTCGATTCGAATTCGTGGTATCTTGGATCGATACAGCGATAAAATTCAAAATAGTGATACTAGCCGAATGCTGATTGCCGACAAATTATTGGCGATCCGCGGGCGGGCTTTCGATGACATGGAGTCGCAGGCAGCCTTCGAGAAGATCGACCAAGTGATGACTAAGGCGGCATAGGAGAAATAAATGTCACATATGCTCGAAGAAATAAAATCAAGTCCACCATCCCTTTGGGAATTAGAATACCAGGAAGGCGGCATTCCATCGTCGGTCCGCCGGCAGCCGTCAAACGTGATGATAGAGTTTCAGAACTTCCTTCGGACGACTGTACCGGAATCCCGGACGGCGCTGGATATCGGCTGCGGCACCGGAAGGAATTCGTTTTACCTCGCCCGCGAAGGCTTTGCGGTCACGGCGATAGATTACGTGCAAGCGCAAGTAGACCAGATTGCACACAACATCGAGGGCCTGAACATACGCCCGATATGCTGCGACATAGCCGAGCCGTGGCCGTTCGAGGCGAATTCGTTTGATGTCGCGATCGACTGCTTTTGCTTTAAGCACCTAATCCACGGGGCAGCCGTGGCTAACTACGTGAAGGAGTTGTCGCGCACAATGCGTTGCGGCGGATATTACCTGCTTTTCCTCGCCGCCAAGGAGGACGGCTATTACATGCAATATCCCGTTCGAGAACAAAGCGGGCGGGGTACAGTAATTATCGACCCGGAAAACCGAATTGCGTCGCGCCTGTACGACATCGATGAAATTAAGACACTGTTTCGCGAGCACGAGCTGGTGTTTACCGCGACCAAACACGGTGAGAACATCATGCACCGCAAAAAGTACGAACGCAGCAGCCATGTCCTGTATCTGCGGAAGTCATAGGGTCAGGCCACCAGCTGGAGCCTGTGGCAAGAATAATTGTCTTTCATTCTGGTAGTGGCAACTCGATGTAGGACGCCGTCCCCATGTTCTTGCCCGCATTCGGCTCACACAGCGACGCTTTGCGCCTCAATAAACATCTTCGGGAGATAGAGGCCGATGCCGCTACTCCGCCGATTCACGTTTTGGCTGTCGGCTCGGGAGAATTTACCGAACAGACCCGCCATCGCTTACGGTTTGATTCCGACCTCGGTGTCCACGATGGTGACGCGCGCAGCGCTCACCTGACAATTACCAACAACACTGCGAATGCGCTTGCGCGTGCTCGGGGAAGCTGGCTCATCTTGGTTGATGCGGCCTGGGCAAGGCGATGCAGCGCATCCTGTACGGGTTAGGGACTTTTCCTAAACTTAGGAATTAACTTATTGGAGAGATTGAAGGATAATCCGCCATGAAGATTATCGGAATTGGAGGGGGAGCAGCGAGTGGAAAGACATCTGCGGCAATTTATATTCAACAGCACTTAGGAGAAGATAAGGTTTCCATGCTTGCTATGGATGACTATTATTTTCACCCTAATGAGTTGCAGGCCAAGTTAGGTTCATTTCTTAATTGGGATTGCCCGGGAGCACTGGATTGGGTCACATTGAGTGCAGACCTTCTGAAAATCGCCAAGGGCCAACCAGTTACTACTCCGTACGACAGCGAACAATTTGAGATCGAAATCGATCGCCGATCTTCGCCCGGGCGGGTAGTTGAACGAAAAGATATTTTAATTATCGAGGGATTGTACGCATTATACGAGCGTGCAATCGGATTTGGCTACTCACAAAAGATTTTCTTGAAGGCCTCTCATAATGTCAGATTTTTGCGTCGCAAGCGGTTTATCATGACAGATGAGTATATCTCACAGGTTCATATTCCAATGTATGATAGTATGGTCGCGCCGACTGCTAGGACGGCTGATTTAGTCTTAGATACAGACAATCTAACTGCGACAGAAGTTGGCGATTCCATATTAAACTATATGATGGATCGTAAAACATTGCAGAGTGGTGGACCAACAATATAATCGCGCTACTCGCCGTCATTGAACATGACGGATTGCGGCGTTTTGCCAACGTCAAGTTGAAGATTCGCCTCGTGCGTGGCTAACCGTTGCCACAACGCCGCCCGTGCGACGCATGGTATGATGTCCGCCACGACCACGTATGGCGGACGACTTCGACCGCTGGAGCGGCATCAAGAAAGCGACTGACGCCGCGGATGAATCCGCCCGCCCCTATTTTCGCGAAGGTGAAATTTGGTGGGTTCGGCTGGGCAAAAACATCGGGTACGAGACCAACGGCAAGAGCCGCGAATTCACCCGCCCCGTCATCGTTCTGAAAAAGTACAATCAATACTCGTTCCTTGCGGTTCCGCTTACGACCGCGCCGAAGCCCAATCCCTACCGTCTCCCGATCGGCATCGTAGACGGCAGGCAAGCGTTCGCAACGCTCTCGCAGCTGCGCAACGTTGACAGCAAACGGCTCGTCAAGAAGATCGCCCATATCAACGCGGACGACCTCGCCTCCATAAAGAAAGAGGCCAGCCGCGTAAACTTTGGCTAGCCTCATTCCTCTTCATTTGCCCCGCTTTCGCAGGGCGAGCCTTGCGGCCGTCTGTACATGGAATCATACACTCCAATCGTGAGGATGCAAGGAAGCCACCGCGCGCTCACCCTGTTCAGCCTCACTTGCATCAAACTTCTTCGACATCAAACGCGCCTGAGGACGAATACTGCGAGTTCTTTCCCCCCACGTTCCCCTCACGCGACCGAGGCCAATCGATCTTAATCCTCCCAAAACGATTTGAACCGCTCCGGCGAAAGCTCGGTGTAGCGCACCGTGTGCTGGATGTTCTTGTGGCCAAGATAGTGCTGCACCGCACGCGTATCCTGCCCGTCGTTGGCAAGCTTGTACCCGCACGCATGCCGCAGCATGTGCGGATGCACCGGGAACGGAAACTCCGCGCTCTCCCCTATCCTCGCAATCATCTTGCGAAACCCTGCGATCGTGATCGGTGCCGCGCGTTCAGTCATGAACACGAAGCGGCTCTCGATCTCCTCGCGCTTCAATTTTCGCAACGCGCGCAGCTCGACCCCGCCGAGCGGCTGCACTGACGGCGTTCCATTTTTCACCCGCCGCACGTGGAGCAGCCCGTGCGAAAGATCGACCATATCCCACCGAAGCGTGCACGCTTCGGCCGGCCGCAGCCCGTGCCGGAACGCAATGAGGATCATCGTCGCGTTGCGGTGCCCGTATCGACCGCGCGCACGCGCGGTCTCCATGAGCAGCCCGACTTCCTTGACGGTGAGGTATTCGCGTGGTCGCCGCGTAGCATTCAGAACCCGCCGAGGCGGTACTGTCCCATTTACAGCTATTGGCGCCCGTCGTCGGCGGACGATTCGGCCCTTTGTTTTCCTTGTGCGTGATCGCATGACTGTCCCGTAATGAGTCCTTATCGGGACAGTTGAAGTGTACCATGTGCTCTGCCTTGACGGGCGCAGGGAAAACATAAATGCTGGCGGCGACTGCACTACCCCAGAAACCGGCCGCCGCGGCAGACGGCCTCGGCTTCGGAGGTGGGCCAATTGCGGCCATTCGCACTGCGAAAGAACATTGGGGCCGATCGGCAGAACGACGCAGCCCGTGTGCCCACGGACGCCGGCCCGGTCGCGCTCGCGCTCGCGCTCGCGGCCGATTATCCAGGAGTGTTCTTCGGAGACGGCAAGCGTTCAAAACAATATGTTCAGTCTGACTTCGGTCTTGAAGTTATAGACGGGATAGTCCTTGATCATTGGCACACCGACCTCCACCGACAGCGCCACGTCCTTGGTCAACTTGCGACCGATCTTGACATCAAACGGAAGGAACAGTCGCCCGGTCTGGCCGGTGACGGGATCGCCGTAGTTCATGCGGATGTCGGCGCTCGGATAGAACGTGAGGAACCAGTGATCGGGAAGGCTGAGGTTGACTGTCGGCGCAAACTGCAGATTGCTGATATTCTTCTTCGCAGGATCCCCGGCAAAGCTAATGTTGTACCGGACCAACGGCTCGATGTAGCTGCTGGGGCCAACCTCGGGCAGGGCGTAGCGCACGCCGAATTCCGGCATGATCTGCCATTTGCCGCTGCTGAGATTGTCTCCGCCCGTCGGGGCGGTTAGCCGCGCGCCGAAGCCCGCGGCCCACCGACTGTCAAGGTCGTGCAGGAGCGCGGCCTGGACATCCGCGTCGCCCACACCGTGTATGTAATTTCCGGCGGGGTTGTCGGAACTGATCGGGTTCTTCGCAAGGAAAGGCAGATCGGTACGCAAGGACAGCGCCCATTGCGGGGCGAGATCAATCCGGCGATCCGCACGCAGGTTCATGATGTCGGTGGTGACCTGACTGATCGTCCCCTTCGTGCTCCCGCTCCCCGGCGCAGTCTTGTACTCGTAGAAAAGCTGGAAAAGATTAAGGGGACGATCGAAGTCGTCGCCGGTATTTTCGGCTTGATCCTGGGAGTTTGTCTGTTGCGCACCGGGGATTGCAGGCGCGGCCGCAGTCGCATCTCGCGGGGCCGCAGTCGCTGGCTGCATAACCGATACACCAAGAAGTGTGCATGCGAGGAGTATGCGCACGTTCGACCCCCGCTCGAATTCGACCCGAACTACCGCGGCATGAAAACGCTGTGTGGGGTGCCGCGACCCACCACTGTTCCGTGGTCTCATTTATAGATCAAAGGCGACCGCGACGGCGGCGGGGTTGCAGCGGGCGGCGCGGCCGGCGAGATCGAGAACGTAAGCCACGTATTCCAACCCGAGGGCCGGTCGTGGCTGTCGAACTCAAAAACCGTGCCGAAGAAAGCTGCCGCCGTCAAAGTTCTCATAGCCACCTGGCTCGTGATTGATAGATGGTTCATTTCGTCCCCCCGTCACTGATGGTACCGGCGCAACGTGAACGCGTCGAAACACCTGCTCCGTGCAGCCCAGTGGAGATTTCGCTCCAACATCTGATTACGAAATCATCTCGTCTCGTGCCTGTGAGCAGCCAGCTTCATGTAAAAACTCGATCCATGAGGACTGCGCGCGGACGCCCAAAGCAGGCCGCCATGGGCTTCGATGATGGATCGACAAATTGACAGACCCATCCCCATGCCATCGACCTTTGTGGTGTAAAACGCATCGAAAATGCGTTCTACATGGTCCTGAGCGATGCCGATGCCTGTATCTTCCACCGCGATCAGGACGTGGTCGGACTCGCAAGCTTCCGACTTCACCGTCAACACCCGTTCACGGTCGGTGACCGCGCTCATGGCATCGACCGCATTCATGATCAGGTTGAGAAACACCTGCTGCAGTTGAACC
>Ga0206943_1086_pt1 | contig 24372 bp, 20 predicted proteins | sample Alteio_BWOrgHeat_7_FD_153243 | JGI IMG/M metagenome (GOLD analysis project Ga0206943, IMG submission 153243) | Enriched cells from forest soil in Barre Woods Harvard Forest LTER site, Petersham, Massachusetts, United States -... | ecosystem: Environmental > Terrestrial > Soil > Temperate forest > O... | reverse complement strand
TGGCGTTTTCGAGCGACTGGCTGTTCCCGCCAAGCGAATCGCGGCATATCGTGCGCGCTCTGAATGCTGCGGCGGCGAATGTGAGCTTTACCGAAATCGAAACCGATAAGGGGCATGATGCATTTCTGCTCGATGTGCCAGCGTTTCATCGGACGCTACAGGGGTTTCTTGAAGGTGCGGCCGTGGCGCGGGGGTTGAAATGAGTGAAGCAATAAAACAAATGCCTCATGGTGCCGCGTTGCGACCCGATCTCGCGGTCATTGCCTCGTTCATCAAGCCCGGCTCGCGGGTGCTGGATATTGGCTGCGGCGATGGGGCGTTGCTGAAATGGTTGCGCGATGAGCGGCAGGTGGATGGGCGCGGGGTGGAGATTGACCAGGCGCTGGTGCAGCGGGCGCTGGCCAACGGTATTTCGGTGGTGCAGGGCGAGGTGGTGAGCGATTTGCCTTATTATCCTGATCAGTCGTATGATTACGTGATTTTGAGCCAGACGTTGCAGGCGACAACGGACCCAGTTGCGGTGCTGAACCATATCGTGCGCATCGGAAAACAGGCGATTCTGTCGGTACCGAATTTCGGGCATTGGAAAAACCGGCTCTATCTCGCGCTGCGCGGGCGCATGCCGGTGACGAAAACGCTGAGCTATCAGTGGTACGACACGCCCAACATCCATTTCTGCACCATCGCGGATTTCGTAATTCTGGCGGAGCAACTGGGGATTGCGATCGAGGGGCGGGTGATGGTCGATGAATCGGGGCATAAATCGGTATTCACCGGGCACGGGCTGTTTGCGAATATGTTCGGCGAGCAGGGGGTGTTTTTGTTGCGAAAAATGGCGATTTAGGCTATGCAAGCGCCTCACATGCATTAAGATTTACGAATTAATGAAGAAAAATATTAATCTTCTTGCGATTTTAATGGTTGAGTATTAACTAATCGTGAAAGTTGTATAATTGATATAGTGATTCGCGTGAGAGAACGATGAGTGCAAACCCACATCCTGTTGATATTCATGTTGGCCAACGCCTGCGCCTAAAGCGTACGATTCTTGGCAAAAGTCAGGAATCGATCGGCAAGGAAATCGGCGTAACGTTTCAGCAAATCCAGAAATATGAGCGTGGAATCAACCGCATGGGCGCGAGCCGGTTGTATGATTTCGCCAAGTCGTTGGGCGTGCAGGTTTCCTACTTCTTCGAGGGGTTCGGCGATTATGTGCAGGCCGGTGCGGCCGAACTCGGGATGGGTGAGCCGGATGCGGCGGCATTTGACCATGAACATATGAACAATCGTGAGACACTGGAAGTGATGCGCGCCTATTACCGCATCAAAAACCCGGCGGTGCGCAAGCGAATTATTGATTTAATCAAGGCGTTTGCCGAGGAAAATTCGAACGATAAACCGGCCAAAGCGGGCTAAGGGTGTGTTAGACGCCAAGCTCCATTAAATCGCCGAATTCTCTAAAAATTTATCCAATTGTCATCAAATCGTAACAATTGCGTGGTACTGTAGGTATTGGATTAATCCGTAACCGGTACCATCGATGCAAGAACAGAACGAGCCACGTTCCGTACCAGAAGCGCCCCTGCCGGCTGCCACTGCGCAGCGCGATGCGGCGATTGCCACCGATAGTGCGAGCATGCCGACCGCGGGTTCCGACGAGAAATCATCCCAAAACAATGCGCATCCCGACGATGATGCTTATGTCGAGGCGATTATTAATGCCGCGCAAGCGGCGATGGAAGCTGCCCAGGCGGCACTCGATGTAGCTGAACGTTGTGGTGATACCGATGCGATTGAAGCGGCGAAACAGAATCTCGCGCATGCCAGCGCCAATCTGGGCCGGGCGCAAGGCTTGCGTGGCAAACACGGCGCCGATCTCGCCGCGCGTGCGCAGGAAGTGATGGCAATCGCCGGTACCGTCACCAAAGCAGCCGCAGCGGAAGTCGAAGAGGCGGCGGTGCATGAAGAGCGGGGTGTGGCATCCGAAACATTGACTGCAGCCGCTGCAAGGCCGCGGGTAGTAAAACGTGCCCCTGTGGCTGATACCCTTGATGACGATACGCCGGTGATCATCGTTACGGCCAAGCGCAAAGTGAAAGCGGCGGCGGACAAGTTGCAGGAAGTGTACAAGCAAGAGGATGATCTCAAGAAAAAAGATCCAACAATCGCACATGATATGCACCGCGATTTCTCCGATCATTTGATGGGCCACACGGCGGATGGTCATGCCAAACTAACTGGTATGAAAGGCGGCATCGTCGCGTTTGAAAAGGCCCCAGGGGTATTGAAGGGGCTCGCTATTCGCACCATCAATACAGCAGCGAACGCTACCAGCGCGGTAGCACATGCAGCTGCTGACCAAAAAATGTTGGGCATGGATCAGCATGCTGCAAATACGGCCGATCAATTAAGGAATCAGGTGATCAAAGGCAAAGACCTGGCCACGATTGAGGCTGGTGCGGCAGAGACGGTTGATGCGGTAGCACGTCATATCGGTGGCCGTACGTTCGTGGGTCAAGAAATTGACGATGCGATGCCCGAATTGCAAGCACACTATGGCAATAAATTGGGTAATTGGCTCAATCTTGACACCAGCGATGTCATGAAAAAGCTCGTGCAGAATGGTTGGGCTAAGGATGCAGGATTTCTCGGTTTCCATAGCTACGACGAAAACCGCCAATGGAGCGCCGAGGCCGTCAAGGCGCTCGACCGCGACGGCAATGGGCAGATTTCCGCCGCGGAACTCGAATTCGCACTCGATCATACCAAGCAAAGCTACGACCTGCAGCGCAAGATCGACGACGCGAAAAAGCAGGCGGTTGCGCTGGCTGGTCAGGCGGAAGATTTCGTCGATAGCAAAACCAAGCTGGGTAAGCAGTTGGAAGCATTGCTGCCGGGATTGCAGGGGCTCAAAGGCCTCGATACCGACCATGATGGCAAGTTGGAATTGCATGAGTTGGTTGATGCGCTCAAGGCGCGGGGCATCAAATCCCTCACCGATGCTAACCATGACGGGCATATCGATGCCAAAGATGTGGAAATGTTGCTGAACCCCCGAAAAACCACGGTTACGTATGATCCGCATGCCGTAGCACCGACCCATGCCCAGGCAACGCCGAAAATTGCGACCCAACCTGATCATACGAAAGCAGCTGTCTCGTATTAATGGGTGACAGCGCGGCCTGAATTGGCTATATGCGCGGCCATGCAGCAGCAAGAACAGGCATCCGAAATCGTCAAGCATATCGACCTCACCGTGCCCAATGGCGCGTCGAAAGTGCTGATGCATTCCTGCTGCGCGCCGTGCGCCGGTGAGCTGATGGAACAGATGGTGGTGAACGGGATTGATCTGACGATTTTCTTCTATAATCCGAACATTCATCCGCTCAAGGAATACGAAATCCGCAAGAACGAAAATATCCGGTTTGCGGAAAAAATGGGGATTCCGTTTATCGATGCGGATTATGATGTGCAGGATTGGTTCGCACGCGCTAAAGGCATGGAACGCGAGCCGGAGCGCGGCGTGCGCTGCACGATGTGTTTCGATATGCGCTTCATGCGCACCGCACTTTACGGGCATGAGAACGGGTTCAAGGTGATCACCAGCAGCTTGGGCATTAGCCGGTGGAAAAACATGGACCAGATCAATGATTGCGGCGTGCGCGCGGCGGCGCCCTACGACGACATGACCTACTGGGAATATAACTGGCGGCAAAAAGGCGGCGGCGCGCGCATGTATGATATCGCCAAACGCGAAGAATTCTACGCCCAGCAATATTGCGGCTGCATCTACAGCTTGCGCGATTCGAACGAATGGCGCGAGAAAAATGGCCGCGAGAAAATCGTCATCGGCGAAACCTGGTACGAAGAAAAGCTGCAATAGCTTGGCGAAAATGGCCGCTTGGGGCATTTGCCCGGATTATTTCCCAAAAACCCTTGTATCTTGCCTCGCCAATGGCTAAAACCCAGCCCGCACATCTTGCGTGCCGCTTTAGCTCAGCTGGTAGAGCACGTCATTCGTAATGACGGGGTCGTAGGTTCGAATCCTATAAGCGGCACCATTTTCATTGAAATGGTGCCCATGAACGCGCCTATTCTTATCACCGGCGGGGCCGGATTTATCGGCAGCCATTTCATTCGCGATTGGTTGGGCGACGCATCGCGCTGTTCGGTCGTCAATCTCGATGCGCTGACCTATGCTGGCAACCGTGAATCGCTCGCCGATGTGGAGTGCGATGCGCGCTACCATTTCGTGCATGGCGACATTGCGGATCGCGCGCTCGTCGATCAATTACTAGTCAAATACCAACCACGCGCGCTGCTGCATTTTGCGGCGGAATCGCATGTCGACCGCTCGATCACGGGACCTGCCGAATTCATGCGCACCAATATCGAGGGGACGTTTACGTTGCTCGAAGCTGCGCGCCATTATTTCGAGAAACGCAGCGATGCCGATAAAGCTGCGTTCCGTTTTCTTCATGTCAGTACAGATGAAGTCTATGGCACGCTGGGCCCTGATGATGCGCCGTTTTCGGAAACCACGCCGTACCAGCCCAATAGCCCCTATTCCGCGAGTAAGGCGGCGTCAGACCATCTCGTGCGTGCCTGGCATCATACCTATGGTTTGCCGGTGCTCACCACCAATTGCTCGAACAATTATGGGCCGTACCAATTCCCGGAAAAGCTCATTCCGCGCATGATTACCAATGCGCTGGCGGGCAAAAAATTACCGATTTATGGCGATGGTTTGCAACGCCGCGATTGGCTTTATGTCGGCGATCATTGCGCTGCGATTCGCGAAGTGCTGGCGCGCGGCAAGCTCGGCGAAACTTATAATATCGGCGGTTGGAACGAACAGGCGAACCGCGATGTTGTCGCGCTGATTTGTGATACGCTTGATCGATTGGCGTCGCCTGCATCGCGCGGATTATCAGTGAAAAGCTACGCCGAACTAATTACTTCGGTGGAAGACCGCCTCGGCCATGATCGCCGTTATGCTATCGATGCGCACAAAATCGAGCGCGAGTTGGGCTGGAAACCGGCAGCGCAATTTGCCAGTGCGATGGAAAAAACCATCGGCTGGTATCTCGCCAATGAAACCTGGGTAAAACATATCGAAACTGGCGAATATCGGGAGAAAAAACATGCGTCAGCGTAAAGGTATTATTCTCGCGGGCGGTTCGGGGACGCGGCTTTATCCGGCGACGATTGGCGTGTCGAAACAGCTGCTGCCGCTCTATGACAAGCCGATGGTGTATTACCCGCTTTCGACGTTGATGCTGGCGGGTATTCGCGAAATTCTTGTCATCACCACGCCGCACGATCAGGCGGCGTTCCAGCGGCTGCTGAGCGATGGTTCGCAATGGGGGCTTGATATTCAATATGCGGTGCAACCGTCGCCCGATGGTTTGGCGCAAGCTTACCATATCGGTGCGGATTTCGTGGGCGATGGCCCCTCGGCATTGGTGCTGGGCGATAATCTTTTCTATGGTCACGACTTGCCGGATTTACTGAAACGCGCCGATGAAAAACGTGAGGGTGCCAGCGTATTTGCGACCCATGTCACCGATCCTGAAGCTTACGGCGTAGTGACGTTCGATGCGGCGGGCAAGGCGATTGCGATTGTCGAAAAACCGAAAGTCGCACCATCGAATTATGCTGTTACGGGACTCTATTTTTACGATGCGCAGGCCGTGGAATTTGCGCGCTCGCTGAAACCCTCCGCGCGGGGAGAGCTGGAGATTACCGACCTCAATCGCTGCTATCTCGAACGTGGCGAGCTGCATGTGGAAATTCTCGGCCGCGGCTATGCGTGGCTGGATACCGGCACCCATGAATCGTTGCTTGATGCCGGGCATTTCATCGCCACCATCGAGCGCCGTCAGGGCCTCAAAATCGCTTGCCCCGAGGAAATCGCTTGGCGCATGGGCTGGATCAACGATGAAAAACTCGCCCAACTCGCCGAGGTGATGAAAAAGAACCGCTACGGCCAGTATTTACTCCAATTATTGAAGGCGTAAATACGCCAAATGTGCCGATTGCTTGCCAAGCGCCGTCGCCGCTGATAGCAGGGGTGCAGCAACCCTTATTCGGTTTTATTTTGGTATCGATCACGCAGAAAATTCATTCGCCAACACCATCTGCGCTCAGCGCGGCGGAGCTGAAACAGGCGCGCAACTGGCTGGCGGCCGCCGCGCCGCACTCGCCGTCATGGATGGATATTTGCCAGCAGACGGACGATCTCGCTGCGATTGAAAAAACCGCGCAGGAATTCATCGCCCAATGCGCACATGTGATTGTCTGCGGCACCGGCGGTTCGTCGCTGAGCGCGCGGGCGTTGCGTGATCTTATCGCCCATCCACTAGGGCAACCGGCGCATGGCCGCCCGCAAATCCATTTGCTCGATAGTACCGAACCCGATCTGCTCGATGCAGCGATGAATCTTCCGGCCGCAAGCACCGGTTGGCTGTTCATCAGCCGCTCTGGCGGGACGCTTGAGACGGTGACGCAGTTTCTCGCCTTCATCAGCCGCAATCTGCATCGCCGCGCGGGTATGGTGCGGGTGATTACGCTCGCGGGCAGCAATCCGCTACGCGATCTTGCCGAGCATTACGGTGTGCCTGTGCTGGAACACGCGACGCATATTGGCGGGCGCTATTCGGTGTTCAGCAATGTCGGCATGTTGCCCGCCGCCATCCTGGGCCTCGATATTCGTGCGATGCGTGCGGGCGCGGCGAGCATGATCAGCGATGAAGGGATGGCGATGGCGCTTGCTGCTGCACACTGGCACCGCGCCTGCTGGGAATCCGGTCATCAAACGCATGTGATGCTGCCCTACAGCGTGCGGCTGCAGGGCTGGACCTATTGGTATCGCCAGCTCTGGGCCGAGTCGCTGGGGAAGGCGGGGAAGGGGACGACGCCGCTGATTGGTCTGGGGCCGCTCGATCAACATAGTATGCTGCAATTGCTGCTCGACGGGCCGAAGGATAAAAGTATCACCACCGTGCATATTGCACCCTCGCAAGCGGCGCCGGTGCCCAATCGACCGCTCGATGCGGCGGTCGCGCCCGAGGGTAGTCTACTGGCGTTTTTGAATAGTCTCGATGGTCAGGCGATTGTGCAGGCGCAGGCGCATGGCACCACGCGCTCGTTCATCAATCATCATCTGCCGGTGCGGCAACTCTCACTGCCTGATTTGCGCGAGCAGAGTGTCGGCGCGCTGCTGATGCTGCAAATGCTCGAGACGGTGCTGGTGGCGCAATTGCTCGGCGTCAATGCCTTCGATCAGCCCGCGGTAGAAGAGAGCAAAACCATCGCGCTGGCTTCGCTACGCGGCGCAAAACCCTAGATTACTCCGCGATCGGGTAGGCGAGGGCGCGCTTCTTACCTACCGTGAAAATGATGAATCCGATCGTCGCAGTGCCGCCCAGAATGGCGATGATGGGAAAACTTTCATGGGCCATGAATAGGCTGATGAAGGAGGAAATCGCAGCACCGAGGCCAAGCTGAATAAAGCCGAGCATTGCCGAAGCGCTGCCCGCATTCTTGGTGAAAGGAATCAGCGCCATGGCCGAGGCATTGGGGTTGGCGATACCGGTACAGCCGAGGAACACAAAAAACAGTGCGAGCATTTCATAAAGTCCATACCAGTGCTGCGCCGTGCCGATGATGAAAACCCATCCGCAAATAAGCTGCATCCACTGTGCACGTTGAAAAATCCATTCGCTACTGTATTTGCGCAGCAGCATCACATTGATCTGGCTGCCGCCGATGAAACCACTGGCGAGCAGCGCAAAAATACCGCTATAGGCAGCCGCACTTAAATGAAATCCTTCCATGAAAATAATCGGTGACCCTGCGACGTAAGTGAACAGGCCCGCAAAGGTGAAGGCCCCGGCGAAAGCAAAAGTGTGAAAGCGCGGATGGCGCAAAATCGCCCCGTATTCGCGGAAAATCGGGCCAGGTTTCAAGGAAATACTGGTATCAGGCTGATGGCCTTCGGGCAGCAGGAAATAAACCATCGCGACAATGGCTGCCGCAATGATGGCGAGTGCGATGAACACTGCGCGCCAGCTCGTCGCCATGATGATGAGATTGCCAACTGTCGGCGCTAGCAGCGGCGATACCGCGATGAATAAAAACAGGCGCGAGAGAATACGTGCACAATCTTCGCGTGGGAAAAAGTCGCGTACCATCGTGACAGCCGCCACCCCGGATACACAGCCACCCAGCGCTTGCAGGAAGCGGAAGGCGATAAACCATTGGATGCTCGCTGCCAGGCCGCAACCGAGCGAGGCGACGATGAACAAGGTGAGTCCAAAATAAACCGGTCGCTTGCGCCCGAAACGATCGAGCATCGGACCGTAGAAGAGCTGACCGATTGCAAGGCCGATGAAGTAGCTCGAGAGCGTGAGTGAAATAACGGCGCTGCGTACCGCGAAATCGGCACCGACTTTTTCGAAGGCGGTAAGATACATATCGATGGAAAACGGCGTCAGCACGCTCATCGCACCCAGCAGTGAGATAATGAACAGGTTCGAGGGGCGGGAAGCAGTAGGCATGATGCGTCCGTGAATGCGGAGTTTGATTCACGCGGTTTTAGTCGCTTTTCCGTCGATTACAACCGGAATTCATGTCCAAAAAATCACGCGGACATTCGGCAATATTTATCATGATTTAATCAATTCGCCGCAGTATAGTATCGCGCACATATACTATTTATCCGTTATATATTGCATGAACTAAACGCGGGATTGATATATGGCGGAGGGCATCCTCCACATTACAAAAAGTGATGATGGCGTGGTTCATTTGCGTGGACCGCTCGATTTGTGGCATCTGTCGAAAGCGCGCAATCATCTGCGCAAATTTTCGGATATGCGTACGATTGATTTGGCGGAGCTCACCCGACTCGATATGGCAGGTGCATTGCTGCTGCTAAAATTTGCGCATAAAAACATCGCCACTGAAAATCTCAGCGACACCCATCGCGTGCTGTACGACCTTGTGGCGAAGGCGAAACCACCGAAAATGCCGCATCACCATCACCATGCGCCGGGCGTGACGCTGTTAATTCATCTCGGTAAAGGAACGATTGCCGCTGCCCAGAGCGCGGCGGAAATTATTGCATTTCTCGGGCAGTCGGCACTGGCGATTGGTAAAGTGATTCGTCATCCAAAGCAGCTGCGCGTGGGTGAAATTGTGCACCATATCGAGCATATCGGGATCTACGCGATTCCGATTATTTCGCTCGTGGCGTTTCTCATCAGCGTCGTACTCGCGTATCAAAGTATCGAGCAATTGCGGCCGCTGGGTGCGCAGAAATTTACCGTCGATCTCATCACGATTTCAGTCCTGCGTGAGATGGGCGTGCTGCTCACGGCGATCATGGTGGCGGGCCGCTCGGGCAGTGCATTCACGGCAGAAATTGGGGTTATGAAAATTCGCGAAGAAGTCGATGCGCTGAAATCCATCGGGGTGGATCCATTTGAAATTCTGGTTGTGCCGCGGCTGATTGCGATCATCATCGCGGTGCCGCTGATTACGTTCATTGGCAATATCATGGGGCTGCTAGGTGGCGCGGTATTGATGAAAAGTTTGATCAACATGCCGTTCGATCAATACATCAATCGCGTGCATCAAATCGGTGCGAATGGACATGCGCTGCTCGTGGGCATGATCAAGGCGCCGGTGTTTGCGCTGTTCATCGGCATCGTGGGATGCATGCATGGGATGAAAGTCAGCGGCTCGGCGGAAAGTGTGGGAAAAGAGACCACCAACTCGGTCGTGAAATCCATTTTTCTGGTGCTGATGCTCGATGCGATTTTCTCCATTTTCTTCCAGAAAGTGGGGCTATGACACAGGCCGAAAACATTCTCGAAGTGCAGCATGTGACAAACCGTTTCGGCAAACAGCTGGTACATGACGATGTGAGTTTCAGCGTGCGTCGTGGTGAAATTCTGGCGCTGATTGGCGGTTCGGGTTCGGGCAAATCGGTGATGATGCGCACGATGACCGGGCTGCAAATACCGCAGCACGGAAAGGTGATAATCAACGGCAAATTACTCGAAGATATTCCACCCAAAAAACGTGCGGCGCTGTTTGGCGTGATGTTTCAGCAGGGCGCATTATTTTCATCGCTGACGGTGGCGGAAAATATCATGTTCGCGCTCGAAGAACATAGTACGCTTAATACAGCAAATCGTAGGCAACTTGCCGCATTCAAGCTGGAATTAGTTGGACTTCCGGCGGAGGTGGGGAATAAATATCCATCCGAATTATCGGGCGGCATGATCAAGCGGGCAGGGTTGGCGCGCGCGCTGGCGCTCGATGCACCGCTGCTGTTTCTTGATGAGCCGACGGCGGGACTTGATCCAGTGAGTGCGGCAACGTTCGACGAAATGGTGGTGATGTTGAATCAAACGCTTGGGGTCACGATTGTGATGATTACACATGATCTGGATACGCTGTTCACGACCTGTCATCGCGCGGCGGTGCTGGTCGATAAAAAAGTCATCGTCAATGATCTTGAAAGTTTACTCGGGCTTGATCATCCTTGGATTCACGAATATTTACACGGTGCGCGTGCCTATGGTGCGATGGTAGCAGCCGAGAAAGCAGGGCAGCATGGAGAATGAGCGGCATTATTTTATTGTGGGCATATTTGTATTGCTCAGTGCGCTGGCAATTCTGGCGTTCACATTATGGATGACGATGCAGGACGACAGCAAATATCGCCCGTTTCACATACGATTTGCGGAGTCGGTGAGCGGTCTCACAGTCGGCAGCGATGTGAAATATCGGGGGGTGAGCGTTGGCTCGGTGAAGAAAATTACGATCGATGCGCATGACTCGCGGCTGATCGATGTGGAGATTGCCTTGCTGAAAAATACGCCCCTGAAAACCGATACGGTCGCAGGGCTAAAACTGCAGGGCATCACCGGGACGGTGTATATCGAGCTGACCGGCGGCGATCCATCGAAGCCGGATTTGGTGCAAAACAAGGATAGTGACGAGGTGCCCGAGATTCCGGCGCAGCAAAGTAGCCTCAGCGCGCTGATCGACCGGGTGCCGATTCTGCTCGATAAAGTGTCGGGTATGATTGATCAGGTGAACAAAGTGTTCAGCGACGACAATGTGCACGCGCTGAGTGCGACGATTCAAAATACGAATGCGACGGTAGGCGATTTGCACCAGGTAGTGCGCGGCTCGCAGGAGGATATCAAGCAGACATCGCGTGATGTCTCGACCGCGATGCATAGTTTGAAAAATGCCACCGGCCATGTCGAAAATGTCACCGAGTCGATCGATCAAAATCCGTCGTCGTTACTCTTTCCGAAAGATGAACAGGGGATCCCCGCACCATGAAAAAGCACACACGACTTACCTTTGGATTACTCGCAACCCTAATGCTCAGCGCCTGTGGGGGAACCCCGACCACGGATCTCTACGTATTGCGTCCGAGTGATAGCGCATCGTTGCGCTGTACGCCGCCGATGGCCATTCAAATCGACCGGCCGGTGGCGGCGGAGGAATTTGCCAGTAAAAAAATCGCGGTGATGTTCAGCGATTCGCATTTAAATTATTATACAGGCGCGGGCTGGGCATCGTCATTCCCCGATCAACTACGCGATTATTTGCAGCAGGATTTTTTGAATCATGATGGCATTACTCTGGCTACCGATGATACTGCTGACAGCAAAAAACTGCGCACGCTCAGCATCACGATTCAGGAAGCTTTCGTAGAAAATCCTGACGCGCCGCGCGTGCATTTGCGTATGGTGGCGGTGCTACACGATGGCGAGCATGTGCTGAAGCAAGTGCGCATCAATGAAGTGGTGACGCCGACAGAAAATCACATGCCGGAAATCGTGGCAGCATTCGATCAGGCGGCGGCCAACAGCAGTGCCAAAATTCGCGACGCACTGCATTTGCGATGCAAATAACGATTGGATTGTTGAATAACAGCGCGATGATTGCAAATATTAGTCCGCGTTACGCAAGCCCAATTTTTGTATCTTACTGAAGGTTTTAATTTCCACTTCGCGCTTAAGTGCCGCACTTTTTGTCGCATGCCGTTCCGTGAAAAGCACCGTATAGGGGCCACGTCCTCTGGTATATTTCGCGCCCGTGCCATTGGCGTGTTTCAGCAAACGTGCATCGAGATCGGTCGTGATGCCGGTATAAAGGCTCCCATCCGCGCATTGCAGTATATAAACAATCCAGATTCCATTCTCTTGTGATGTCACCGGCAATCCATGGTTGATGAAGGAAATGGTAGAGGCAGCGCTTATTGTTAGCGCGCCAACTTTCTATTTGCATCTTATATCACCATTGCTGCTATCACGCTAAATATACCCGGCAACTTCGCCATCACGAATTGACCAAACAAGAATCGTCAGGGGGCTATTCATCCGCTAACGTCCGTGGCAGCAATGCGATGCCGAACCAGTAGTCTTTAATGCGACCGATCGCATCGACCAACCCGTCGAAATCAACCGGCTTCTGAATATAGGTGCTGGCACCTAGCTCATAACACTGCTCGATGTCGCGCTCGTCGGCGGAGGTGGTGAGGATGACTACAGGAATTTTTTTCAAACTCTGGTTTTCCTTGATCACAGCCAGCGTTTTTCTGCCATCGATGCCTGGCATATTGAGATCGAGCAACACCAGCGCAGGCCGGGCCAAAGTGGCATCGCCTGCATACTTCCCCTCACGCTTGAGGTAATCCAGCGCATCCTTGCCGCCCTTGCACCAGTGGATGGGGTTGTCGAAATGCGCTTCTTTGAAGCTTCGCACAGTGGCTTCGTAATCATCCTTGTTATCTTCCACCAGCAAAATGGTGGGCAGGTTAGGCTGCGGCTGCATATGCAACTCCTTGGATAATGGTGAAATAAAACGTGGTGCCTTCACCAGGTTTGGATTCGAGCCAGATGCGTCCGCCGTGCCGATCAACGATTTTGCGCACGAAGGTCAGGCCCACGCCGGTGCCTTTTTTATTGTCGTCCTCTTCATTCAGTCGTTTGAAGATGCGGAAGATGTCTTCGTAAAATTCTTCCTCGATGCCGATGCCGTTATCACGCACATAAAACACCCGCTTTTCGACACCACTACGGGTGATCATTTCATCGATGTAGCCGACCTCGATCATCTTCTTTTCCCGGTCGTTGTATTTCACCGCATTGGTAATCAGATTGCGGAAGATCTCGGTAACGCGCGTTTTGTCGCAGATGATTTCCGGCAATAGGCGGGGAACAGTGATAATCGCGTTTTGCTCTTTCAGGGTGATTTCCATCATGGATGCGATGTCGTCGATCACCCCATTCAGTTCGGTCGGCACAATGGCGAGTTCCTGGCGGCCAAGGCGGGAGAAATACATCAGGTCATTGATAAGTTGTTCCATACGCTGACACAGATAGCCCAGCCGCTGCAGGCGACCTATGCCCTTTGCATCCAATTTGTCGCTGTAGTCCTCTTCCAAAAACTTGGCATTGTTGAACAGGCCGCGTAGCGGTTCCTTCAGGTCATGCGAAGCGATATAGGCGAAATCGTCGAGCTCCTGGTTGCTACGTTCGAGCGCATTGGTATAGAGTAACAGCTTCGCTTCCGTCTTTTTCTGCTCGGTAATATCACGCAAAATCTTCGAGGCACCGATGATATCGCCCATTGTGTTTCGTATGGGTGATATAGTGAGGGCAATGGGAATATATTCTCTGTTTTTATTCAGACGCTCTGTCTCAAAATGCTGGATTTGTGTACCTTGACTTAGCTGTTCGATAATGTGCTGCGCTTCCTCCATCTTCTCCGGCGGGATGATAAGGTTGATGTTCTGGCCCATGGCTTCCCCAGCGCTGTAGCCGAACAGTCGCTCAGCGCTTTCATTCCAAGAAGTGATCATGCCTTCCAGTGTTTTGCTGATGATGGCGTCATCGGAAGAAGCGACGACGGCGGCCAGTAACGCATTGCGTTCCTCAAACTGTTTGCGTGTCGTAATGTCGCGGATGATGCCGGAAAAATGCCGGATACCAGCCAGCTGGAATGCACTGACTGCTAAATCCATGGGGAATATGCTTCCATCCTTGCGCTTGGCCTGCACTTCGCGCCCAGCGGTGCCGATGATTTTTGCCTCGCCGGTGGTAACATAATGATGGAGATAACCATCATGCCCGCCGTGATACGGTTCCGGCATCAGCATTTTAATGTTCTGACCGATGACCTCCGCGCCCGTATAGCCAAAAATGCGCTCGCAGGCCGGATTGAAACTTTCAATATGGCCGCGTTCATCGATAGTGATAAGCCCGTCGAGTATGTTGTCGACCACGGTGCGCAAATGCGATTGAGTGCTTTCCTGGCTTTGTTCGTAAAGCAGCGCCAGCTTGTGGTTGGCATCGCGCAGTTCCTGGTTGACGGCGGCAAGTTGGGCCGGGCTAGGCAAGGCAAGCGCCTGCGGAATCAGTCTCACAATCGCGAAAAAGGTGGTGATCGAGGCAATGGCAGTCAGCGCTTTCAGTATTCCCTCAACGGCATAATCGGGATGCCACAGCACCCATATGCCCATGATATGCGTCGTGCCGCAGAGCAATATGAAGGCGCCAAACAGCAGAAAAACACTCTGGAACGGCATGTCCTTTCTTTTCCAGATAAAATAGAGCAGCGCGAAAGGAATCGAAAAATAGGCCGCCACGATGGCGGCATCAGAGACAACATGAAGCCACAGAATCTCTGGTTGCCATAAAAAACAATGCCCGTGCGGCATGAAGTTTTCGGAATTGAAGAAATTGGCAATGGGCTGGAGCATGATGTCTGACATTTATGCAGCTTAAGGGGTTATATTACAATCCAATTTCAATCTTAGGTTGCGGCGCTAATCGTGATTACACGAATGTTTCAGAATCCTCTTGGAATGATGTTAGTCTTTGCTCATGGGCGGCAGAAAACAGCCGTCGGCAAATTTGCGCAGGCGCTCCATGGAATCGATGGTCACGCGCGCGCCGGTGATATGGATGCCGGTTTCTTCGCGGAGTATGTTGAGGGCGCGCGAAAAAGTTTCGCCCTTCATTCCCAGGGTGGAAGCGATCAACACTTTGTCATACGGCAAGGTAAGTATGGCGCCGTCTTTTTGTTCCAGCGCTGGGCAAAGTCCCAGTAAGAAACGGGCGATGCGCTGCGGCGCGCTATAGAGAAAACATTGCTCCAGCTGCAATTCATGGCGGCGTTGATTCTGCACCATGGAAGAAATCATATTTAGCGCCAGCTGGTTATTGGCGCGTAGCTGCTCTTTGAGCAGGGAAAGCGGAATACTGAGCATCTCCGCATCTTCCACCACCAGCGCACTATTCGTGAAGCGTCCCTCTTCGAAAAGCGCATTCTGACCAGTAATGTTATCTTTGGTGAGCATCGCCAGGACGACAATTTCACCATCTTCCGTCGTATGGAAAAGCTTCAGCCAGCCATGGCAAACGATATAGAAGAAACTTGCCTGCTCATTATCGCTGTAAAGCAGCTGGCCTTTTTTATAATGCTTGATTTGGGCGGCATCGGCAAACCGCATCACCTCCCCATCGGGCAAATTGGTGAACAGCGTTAGGCTTTTGAAAAAGTTCAGTGATTTGGACTGTAGGGAATCGTTTCTGTGCTCTTTGAGTGCCATGATTCAAGTCGCCTATTGAGGTGGGGATAGGTACCCTACAACTTATGCGATAGGTTTCCTTGATATTAGTCAATCCTGAATGAGTTATTCAGGATTTTTATGCTCCCTTGATTCATGTCAACACATGCAGCATTGATTTAGTATATTAAGCCAGCCGGTTACCCCTCGCACAGAGAAAGATAAAAATATGGCAAAAAAACTGCCAGTAAAAATTGTCTCTGAAAAAGACATAAAATGGTTGGATGAATCAACGGTAGAGATCGTTCGGGGGATCAATATTCTTCTGATGAAGGCACAGAGCGAGCATCTGATCGCTATCGTCAATATTCTGAAAGATGCACGGGAAAGCATTGCATGGTGGGCGGTGCGTGACGATTACAACGAATCTGATGCCGATCGGTTGGTGCACCATCTGACCACGGATAACGGTCCGCATACCGCTCTGAATTTCATGACGAGCTTTTAGATGAAGAGTGACTCAATGCGCGTTATTTAATGGTAACAAATTGCCAAAAATCTCCGGCGCATAATGTTGGATGAAGAAACTGGAACCCGCTTCAGTGAAGTGCGAATTATCAACCTGAATCATGGCATTGGAAGCATTATTTAGGCGAATCAAGCAACCCTGCTTGTTACACAGCAAGGCGCGTGCGGAGATATAAATAACGCCGAGCTCTCTTGCCTCCGCACTCACTTCTTGTTCGATAACTGGATCTTGAGGATTTTCAGTCAACAGACGTTCGGGAATAACGTGGGTTTCTTTAAATGCATTATAAAGTTGTACCTTCGGCAGCGCCTCGCTCCAGAAAGGGTTGTCACCAACCAACACGATGCGCGGCACGCCAATCTGACGTAGCGCTTTGACGGTATCGCGGATATGATCCGTCCGATGTTCGTATTGGAACCAGAACGCCGATAGCAGCACCACATCTGGTTTCAGCTGGTGTAGTTTTTCAATATTCACAGCGTTGGGAATTTTGCACTCATTGATACTTTTAGGCGAGGGTGGGCAATCTTCCCAGCGCATTTCCTGTATGCGAAAATGCTGAGTGAGTTGCATACGCTGCAAGCCCGGCAACAAGTGGTCGGCATGTGAATCCCCCAATGTCACGATGAGTGGCCCCGTTGCATTGTTGCCGGTACCCAATGGCGTGACGGGCTGAAAATCATCCGCATATTTACGAGCCACCAAGAGGCGAATCACTTCAGGAAATCGGCTGGGCACGCCTTTCAAATAAACAATCGTTCCTCCCAATAGGCCGATGGCAATCAAGCAACCACAGAGAATTAGGATGGCTCGCAGGGAAGCGCGTTCAGTGCGGCGTTTATAAATAGCGCATTCTACATAGCGATAAGTCAACCATGCCAATGCAATCGATAAAACCATCGCCATGCACGCAATGAGTTGCGGCGAATGACCTGCAAACATCATGCGCCCATAAACCAGCAGCGGCCAATGCCATAAGTAAAGCGGATAGCTAATCAAGCCGAGTGTGACCATGACGCGGTTCGCCAGAATTCGGCGAGTAGCCCAAGTGTTCTGCCCGGCAGCAATTGTCAAAAAAGCGCCGAGCGCTGGATAAAGCGCCTGCCAGCCCGGGAAGCGATATTCACGCACATGTACAATGCCTATCGTGATCAACAATAATCCAATCCAGGCCATGACCTCGCGGCACCATTGGGGCGGCGTCGGTAGTTTTTGCGCCCACTGGGGGCGGCCATAAATTTCATAGTAAGCGACGATGGCGCCCAGCAGAAATTCCCATAGTCTTGTCGGCGGCAGATAAAATACGAAAGAGGGATGATACTTCACTTCTGCCACGTTGAGCGCCAGGGAAATGGCAAATAGAGCACCAAAAATCGCCAAGCCTAGTTTTTTTCTTCTGTCGAGCAGTAGTGCCAATACAGGGAAAAACAGATAGAATTGCCATTCGACACCAAGAGACCACAAATGTAAGAGGGGTTTGGTCAGTGCCGGCGCATCGAAATATCCCACTTGAGAATAGACCAGTAAGTTCGATGAGAAGACGGAAGCCGCGGCCAAATGCTTGCCGAGTTCGGAATATTCATCAGGTAATAATTGTATCGTGCCGAGCACTAGAGTCGTCAGCAATACGACAAGCAATGCGGGGGCAAGTCGAAGGATGCGGCGACCATAAAAAACTGAAAAACGGAAAGTATGAGCGGTATGCGCGCTGAGAAGTAAGCGCGTAATCACACATCCCGAGATGACAAAGAAAATATCGACGCCGATGAATCCACCAGGCATCACGCTGGGCAGCGCATGGAAAAACAATACGGCAAGAATGGCAACCGCGCGAAGCCCGTCAATATCGGGGCGATAATTGTTCGTGGTCCTGGTGCGCAAAGCTAAATCCTTGAATAACATGTAAATGAAGTGGCTATGCTTCAAAAGTTAGTCAAGCTTAAATAATGCGCGGTTCGACCCTGATCAAATCGCATCGACCTACATCGCATTTAAACTACAGCAAAGTTCAGCAGATATGCGATTCATTTCTATTATTCACTCCACACATGCAACGTAACCGGGATGCTGATATTCTCCCCCGCGATGACGGGTTGCAGATTGGTGATCGTCTGGCCGGAAGCATTTTGGGGCAATTGTTTTAAATTCACCACGACGTTATTGAATTGAATATTCTCGTTGTGAAGATCCCAATGCGGATTCTTATTATCGGTAATAGGCACCGATTGCGGAACCGCCGCCGTATCGGTCAACGTCACATTGCTGAGGGTGAGGTTCTGATAATAGCCCGTCGCAGGAAACCGAATGGCGGGAGATAGGCCGTGCACAAATGCCGAATTATAGGTGGCCGTAATATTGCGCAGCACCATGCCGTTGCATTGCAGAATATCCGCCAACCCATCCGGGCGATTCGACTGATAATCGGTCACGCTGGTGTTCGTACCGCTGATTTTGAGCGAATCCGCGTAGCCGCTGGGCGGTTGCCCCGGCACATCCCGCGACGCACCGATGCGCGGCCCCATATCGCGCACATGCGCAATCGTAATATTATGGATGGTGAGGATCGGATCGAACGGATCGTTGTAGGGATCGTATGGCGATGCTGCACGGCCATTCAGATAAAATAAATGCGGCGGCGCAAACCATTTTTTGATGCCACCCACCGTGCCACCATCCGCATCCTGCAAATCGCCGTAACGCAGCGCGGTGATATTGCTGAAGGTCGCATTCTGCAGCGTTCCCTGAAAGCCCATATAATAGCCATCGAGCGTGATATTCGCGAATGTCAGGTTGCTCGGCGTGGCGATGATGGGTTCCATCGTCGCATAGTCGCTCTGCGCCGCATCGGTCGGTTTAATAGCGGTGACGTTACTTTTGTAACCGGGCGTCATCGAGAAAGCCATAGGGATGAATTGATGGCCACCAGCGTTAGGCGGCACGGCGAGCGCCATATTGACGAAGGTGAGGTTTTGCGAATCGCCTTCGATAAAAAATAACGCCGAAGAGTTGGTCGGTCCATGCCACCATGCCCTGACCTGCGACGCAAAGGTAATGCCACGGTTGGCCTTCAGCCAATCCGTGCGTGTCCCGTCATTAAATACGGCTGCAGGCGCCGTTGGCTTTGCCACCCAGTCACCGTTGTTGAAATACCCATCGGTGTGATGATCGAGCGGCAGCGCACCCACATAGTTCACCTTCCAATTGGCGAACACGATGTTGGAACTATTGGTGATGACGAACGAGGGCACCAGCGCATTATCGAGAATGAATTCACCCTTGGCGGTGAAGTTCACATAGGTGCCGTTATCGACAAAAATTGGGCGTGCGACGTCAGTTCCCACATGGATGAATACGGGGCAATCGACCTGCAGCGTAAAGGCGTTATTTTTGGCAGCGGCAAAGGCTTGCACCACGCCCGACCAATCGTCGGTTTTGCCATCACAATGCACCCAGTCGCTGATATGGCGAACAGTGGCGGGCCCCGGCGGCACGGCGACTGAAGGGGAGGACGCCGCACCAACGCATGGCAATGTCAATACGATGGAAAGGCAGGCGGCATAGATTTTTCTCAGTCGGCGCATAAGCTCTCCATTTGGTAAATGTATGCCAAGTTTACACTAAAAATTGTATGTGCTTTTATACTTATGTTAGCTTCTACATTGCAGCTGAAACTCAAAGTTTAGTAGATCTCCAACGGCAAGAGACTCAAGCTAAAAATCGCGATATTTATCCGACCAAAACAAATCTCCAGCTAGGTTTGGCGAACTAAGTCGCCTAGCGTACGCACGTGAGCGCGTTATTATAAGTTATTATAATATATTAATAAGATTGCTGGTGGTCGATGCTGGTGCAGACTCGATGGTCTTTTTGTATCGCAAAGTCATGGCCCAGAGCCCTTAAGAGTAGTGGCCTAATAATATGATCAGGCAGTCTAGCGCAAATCGATAAATTATTGTTTATTTATTTGAAGAGGGCATAGTCGCACAATGGCCAGGACTCGCTTCAAATTCGTTTCGCTCTACCTACTCACATTCATGATTGGGGCAGCGCCCGCATGGGCAACAAGCACTTTACGCTTTCCTGAGGATTGCCCGAATTACCCGCACCGAGGGGAGCAATCATCAGCGATTGCCAATGTCTGTGGGCATGTGCCTGCTTTGTCGGATGATCCTACTGTAGTGGCAACGGCAAAATCCGACAATCTCAAAGGCTGGGTGAGTCTTGCGAGCCATGACTCGAATCCACTTGGTTTTTTGATTTCGTGCCGTTATGTGCGCGGGCCTGCCGTCCCGAATGCAACGGATGCGGATGATGCTGATTCGATCGAGGCTATGCTGCGCCTCGATAATGTCGGAGCTACGCAGTGGGACGATGCCGATCCGAAAAACGCTTCGATCGATGCATGGCATTATCGCTCACTTGCCGAGCGGCTTTCGCCGTTAAGTTATGCATTAGCAGATCCCAATTCGCATTATTTGCAATATGTGCTCGGAAAAATTCGCGCCGCGGGTGGTGACACCACCATCCCCGAAGCGCGTCAATATCTGAAAGATTTAACATACTTGCAAATGGCCATGGATCGGCTCGACGATCGGTGCAAGCGTGAGCCAGGATCGAATTTCGAGCCGGGATTCCCAGATTTTTGCCGGTGGTATAATGGCAAAACATCGGTCGTGAATGATGCCGATGGTACGTCGCACACCATCACGCAAGCGAGTACAGATTCGAACATTAATCGCTTCGTATTGTCGGCGATGATGAGTATCGCCCATCGATTGAGCTCGAACGATTATGCTGCTGCGCTTGCTAACACGCGGCCAGGCGGATGGAAGGAAGCACAAGATATTATCGCCGCCATTCGCAGGAAGAATATAGGCACAGCACAAAATCCAGGTGTATTGCATTTAGCGGCGCGGGCGCAGGTGGGCGCTTACAAATATCCGTTATGGAAGGGAGGAGACGAGCATTGTCCAGCCCATGGTGATCAAAACAGTTCGCCGCTGAGCCTTTGTTTCGATAACAATATGGCGTCGCAATATGCGAACATGGATTTGGAATATGTCGTCATCATGGACTATGCGCATAAATTATTTGGTGATACGGATCCATCCACCGCGGCAGGCTTTGCGGGCGAATCAGCTGAGATGATGAAATATGTCAGCCGCGAACTTATTTCTTCGCCCACTACGCATGCAGGCGGATTGCATTACATTGCCACTGGCACAGAATCGCCCATTTACCATACGCTCGATCTCGTATTGCTGCATGAGCATTTCAACTTAATCGATCAGCAGCCGAATCCGGGTGATCCTGCATCGCTACAAAATTTAATTTCCGCCGGCTATCAATATTTCGTCAATACCTACACCAGCGCGGGGGTACCGGAAGGTTGGTCGGACAATTACTGGAAGCAGCAATGGTATCATCCTGGTACCGCGGGACTGCTGGCGCTATTGGGTGCTCCACCGTTTTCGCATGATGCGAACGGACAGATTGTGGAGAGCGTATGGCGCGCACAGACTGAGCGCCTGTTATGGACTATCCTCTCCGCGACGAAGCGCCCGTGCGATGGCGATAATCCCAACTGGATGGCGGGGTTTCCCGGCCATTATGATGTGCTTACGCTGGATGACTGGCGCCATTATGCTCAGTCCCGCGCGTGGATAGGCAATCCGCAACAAACGCCACCCGCGCAACCGGGGCAAGCGCTTGAATCGTCCGTGCTGCGCTGGAATCCAGATGTGCAAGGCTTCCACGGTCGGGCAAATATTGCAGAAGCCAGCGCCACTGCCCCCGCATCGGATTGGGATTTTGGTTTTGTGACTGGGCCAGGTGGGTTCCATACGACGATTGTTGGCGGCGCTATTACTTCTTCGGGAAGTAATTTACAAAAACCTGGCGGATTCGTATTTGCGAATGCCGCAGCTCCTGCCAATGCTACCGGTGCGCAAATCGATCCGGCGACGGGCATTTTGCGCGGGGTAGAACTTGAGGTGATGACGGAACATACCGATCCCACCAGTGCGAGCTATGGGTTGCGCCATGGCGATTGGTTAGCGCCTATGCTGCATCCACTCATTGCATGGCGGCATGCAAAAGATACGGCGGGGCAGGATCGCACGGAGTCGGCGATGGCAGATGTGCAATATGTGCTACAACCAACTGGCGCGAAGCAATTGCTGTCTACTTCGCAAGAAACACCCTTTACTGTGCGCCAGCTCTGGCGTGTGTCGGGATCCGGGATGATAGGATTGGTGCGGCTTGAAGCGCGCGCACCAGCGGAAAAGCTCAAAGCAGTAGTGGGGCGCATTATTATGGGCCCAAACGATGTCGTACCGGTCAATGGGGATACGTTTAGAAGCGGCCCTCTCGCTGTTCGATTCTATGCGCTGACAGGTTTCACGGCTGAGGATATATCCGTGGCGCACATGCCTGAGAATGTGGAATTATCGAATCATAACGAACAATTATCGAAGATGGGTATTCAAATCCTCCATCCGCTGTCGGATGGTAAAATGGCGGCGAATGCGGTCTACCAATTCGCCGTGTGGATTGGGCCGATGAATCGTTTAGCATCGGCACCGACGACGATTTCACCGCTGTACTGGGACGAGGATCATCAGCTTGCGGGTTGGCAGGCGACTGTTCCGAGTATGCAGCAGCAAGCTGGGACAACGATTGTCGCAACGGGCAATCAGGAAAATGCTGCGCGCTCTGTGATGCTCTCGTCACCTGCGGCGCATTCTTATTGTATGCAAGAATTGCTTGATGTCTCTGTGCGCGAAGATCGTTGCATGACTACACCTATTTCTGGAAATGCAACGAAGCGTTTGACACTAGCTCCGCATGTGGCCGCACTGGTTGAGCCCTAGTCATCTCCCTATGCTAATCGGCATTTTGATAGCAAATGGCATGATCGTACTGAGCATACTCACACTAGAAAACAAGCGAGAAGTGCTGCGGCAATACGTCAGACATTTAATACATTGATTATTTATGTAAGCTATAGATATTTCTGGTCACGGCTTACTGTTGATCTGCTTACTTACAATCGAGGGCGGTCTACTAAATACGAGCACAGGTAATTAATACTGAACATATGAGAGTAAGATGAGAAATATGCATTCGAAGACAGCGGCAATCGCATTCCTTATGGCAACCAACGTAATTGCACTACCCATAGCAGCCTATGCGCAAATGGATATTTCTATCTCGTTCGATTTTTTCTCGCCGCCCCCGGTCGCTGTCGCGCCACCGCCGATGCCGGTCTATGTGGTGCCACCGCCTCCCGAGGAAGAAGTTGTTTGGGTTCCGGGGCATTGGCGCTGGGGTGGATATGATTATTTCTGGGTTCCAGGAACTTGGGTAGAAGCGCCGCAAGAAGGCCTACTCTGGACGCCTGGCTATTGGAGTTGGAACAATGCCGCCTTTGCATGGCATGAAGGCTACTGGGGGCCGCATGTGGGCTATTATGGCGGCGTCAATTATGGCGGCGGCTATGGCGGACACGGTTTCAATGGTGGCGAATGGCACGACGGTTCATATAATGTGAATCGCTCAGTGACTAATGTCACCAATATCACCAACGTCACCAATGTAACGAACGTCAGTTTTAATGGCGGGCCCGGTGGCCTCAAGGATGGTCCAACTGCTGAGGAACGTGCTGCTGCTAGTGAGCACCATACACCGCCGACCCAAGTGCAAGTTGAACACGCACAGGAGGCCAGTAAAAACCCGCAACTTGCGGCCGCTGCTAACCATGGCAAACCACCTATAGCGGCAACCGCCAAAGCGAACGATTTTACCCACAACGTAGTTGTGGCGAAACAAGCTGGAGCCCGCAATCCGGCGGCAGAAAAACATGATGCAGCGGTTCGCCAAAATCCAACTCTTGCCAAAGGTGCAGCATTACCAAAAGCCCGCGAGGGAGAACCCGTTAACAAGCCGGCAGCCAATGCATTGGCTCCACACTCCGCTGCCAAACCGGCGCAACCTGCTGAGGTGAAAGCACCACAAGCAGAGAAAGCATTACCACATGAAAATACGCCGGCTAATGCAAGTGAGCAGCATGTGGTACGCCCAGATGCAAATCAACAAAAGCAACAACATGATGCCGCTGTAGAAAAGCAAAAAAGCGATGCAGCAGCTGCAGCAAAACAAAACCAGCAGCACGCTGCTGAAAAGCAAAACCAAGAGTGGGCAGCTGCTGAGAAGAAAGCGCAATCTGAAGCGCATC
>Ga0206943_1085_pt1 | contig 24391 bp, 26 predicted proteins | sample Alteio_BWOrgHeat_7_FD_153243 | JGI IMG/M metagenome (GOLD analysis project Ga0206943, IMG submission 153243) | Enriched cells from forest soil in Barre Woods Harvard Forest LTER site, Petersham, Massachusetts, United States -... | ecosystem: Environmental > Terrestrial > Soil > Temperate forest > O... | reverse complement strand
AGATCGTTGCTTCAATTTTATCAGAAAAAGGCTTTGAAACAACTTCTGATTATACCAATGCCGATGTTATTTTCATCAACACCTGCTCCATTCGTGAAAATGCCGAAACCCGTGTGCGTAACCGGTTAAAAGAGTTTAAAGCTGCAAAATCGAAGAACCCCGGAATGGTGGTTGGTGTGTTGGGCTGTATGGCCGAACGCTTGAAAGCGAAGTTTTTAGAAGAAGAAAAATTAGTTGATGTAGTGGTTGGCCCTGATGCTTATCGCGATCTGCCCAATTTAATTGAGCAGGTTGACGGTGGCCAAAAGGCGGTTAACGTATTACTATCCCGCGAGGAAACTTACGCGGATATAAGCCCGGTGCGTTTAAACAGCAATGGCATTAATGCTTTTGTATCCATAATGCGCGGATGCGACAATATGTGCTCGTTTTGCGTAGTGCCCTTTACCCGCGGCCGCGAACGCAGCCGCGACCCGCACTCAATTATCAATGAATGTACTGATCTGTTTGACCGGGGATACCGGGAGGTTACATTGCTGGGGCAAAATGTGGATTCATATAAGTGGGCTGGAGAGAGTCAAGAGTCAAGAGCCGAGAGCCAAGAGTTAGGTGAGAAACAGGAAGAAATTAAGGTCAACTTTGCCAATTTATTAGAAATGGTAGCCCTAATCAGCCCTGATCTGCGTGTGCGGTTTTCAACCTCGCACCCTAAGGATATTACCGACGAGGTTTTATATACCATTGCCAAATACGATAACATTTGCAATTACATTCACTTGCCGGTACAATCGGGCAATAGCCGTGTACTTGATTTAATGAACCGTACTTATGACCGCGAATGGTATATTAACAGGATAGATGCTATCCGCCGTATCATACCGGGATGTGCCATCTCAACCGATGTAATAACCGGGTTTTGTACCGAAACTGAAGAAGAACATAAAGAAACGGTAAGCATGATGGAGTATGTGCAATACGATTTTGCCTATATGTTTATGTATTCAGAACGCCCCGGAACTTTAGCCGCCAAACGTTATGCTGATGATATACCCGAACCGGTTAAAGCCGCAAGGTTAACAGAAATAGTTGCTTTACAGCAAAAATATTCGCTGGTACGTTTACAGGCGCAAATTGGGAAAGTGCAAAAAGTGCTGATAGAGGGTTTCTCTAAAAAATCAAAAAATGACTATTGCGGGCGAAGCGACCAAAATGCTATGGTAGTTTTTCCGGTAGATGAAAGATATAAACCCGGCCAATATGTAAATGTACTGGCCGAACTCAGTACCTCGGCAACGCTGATGGGAAGAATAGTTGATTAGAACCAAGAGCCAAGATTCAAGAGCCAAGAAAGACAGGTATATGCACAATTTTAAAAACTTGAAGATATGGCAAAAATCTATGGATCTTACAGACCTAGCTTTGTATTATATTGCTGATTTGCCAACAAACGAACGATTTAACTTAATAGATCAAATTAATAGATGCTCTTGTTCAATCCCTTCTAATATTGCAGAGGGTTCAGGGAAACGAACAATTAATCATTTTTCCGAGTTCTTAACTACAGCGCTAACATCTTCTTTTGAATTGGAAACGCAATTGCTTATCTGCGAAAGAAGAAATTATGGAAATACTGAAAGATTAAAAGAATGTCTGATGCTTACTGCTGAAGTTCAAAAAATGATTTTTGCATTCAGGGATAATTTAAAATAATGACAATTGAACAGGTCTTGATTCTTGAATCTTGACTCTTGGTTCTTTAAAAAAACCATGGAAATACAAGAAATTAAACAACGCTTCGGTATTATAGGCAATTCGCCTTTATTAAACCGGGCTATAAATATTGCTAACCAGGTAGCGCCAACGGATATATCTGTTTTAATTACCGGCGAGAGCGGCAGTGGTAAAGAGGTATTCTCGCATATTATTCACCAGATGAGCCCGCGCAAGCATGGGCCGTTCATAGCAGTGAATTGTGGCGCCATTCCCGAAGGGACTATTGATTCTGAATTATTCGGGCACGAAAAAGGGTCCTATACAGGCGCCGTGGGCGAGCGTAAGGGTTATTTTGAAACCGTAAATGGTGGAACTATTTTTCTGGACGAAATTGCCGAAATGCCTTTGGGCACACAGGCCCGTTTGTTGCGGGTATTGGAGTCGGGGCAATACATCAGGGTAGGTTCGTCAAAAGTTGAGAAAACAAATGTGCGGGTAATTGCCGCTACCAATGTTGACGTTTACGAGGCGGTTAAAAATGGCAAGTTCAGGGAAGATCTGTACTATCGCTTAAATACTGTTCCGTTACGCATACCGCCCTTGCGCGACAGGAAGGAAGATATTTATTTATTGTTCCGCAAGTTTACGTCAGATTTTACCGATAAATACCGCACGCCGCCTATACAGTTAGATGAGGATGCACAACAGGTACTAATTAATTATTCGTGGCCGGGCAATGTGCGCCAGTTAAAAAACATGGCCGAGCAGTTAGCCGTATTGGAGCGCGACCGTGTAATTACCGCCCAAACGTTGCTTACCTATATTCCGCATGAGGCGAGTGGGCGTAATTTGCCTATGCGCATTGAAAACCAGCCTAAGGAAGATTTTTCTGAGCGTGATATCTTATACAAAGTTTTGTTTGATATGAAGCGCGATATGATCGAACTAAAGAAATTGGTTGCCGAAATGATAGAGCATGGCGGGGTTACACCAAACTACGCCAACAATGCGCAAACGCTAAAACAACTATACCGCGATATTGAATTACCCGGTAACCAGGAAGCACAATTTACCTTGCAGCAGCCCGTTAATAATACCAATAACAACAATGCCGACGCTTATAATATAACACATGATGCCGAAGAGGTAGAAGAGTCATTATCGCTTATTGAAAAAGAGTCAGACCTGATACGCAAAGCGTTAAAAAAGCATAAAGGAAAACGCAAATTGGCGGCCAATGAGTTGGGCATATCCGAAAGAACATTGTACCGGAAGATCAAAGAATTAAATTTATAAACAGGGATGAAAAGATTATTGGGGGTTGTTGTAACATTGGGCACTTTGGTTTTTTCTTAGTCCCGGATGCTATTCGTTAAAAAGTCTCTCTATCCCGGATGAGCTGAGGACCGTTAATGTTGGCTTTTTTGAAAATAACGCTGCGCTGGTAGTAAGTAACCTGAGCCAGCAATTTACCGAGGCGTTAAAAGACAGGATACGCACTACAACGCGTGTGAGCATTGTAGCCGGCGAAGGTAACGCCAGTTTTACCGGCGCTATTACTGATTTTCATATCGCGCCGGTATCTATACAAGCCACTAATAATAATGTTGCGCCTATTGCCGGGGCATCTGTATTATCCATTACCGTACATGTTAAATTTGTATTTAATAGTACAAAAGCTAACGACCCTAATAAAAAGCTGGATTTTGACACGGACTTTACCAAAACAATTAACTATACAGGCGATGAAATATCGCAGGAACAAACATTGATACAGGCTATAGATAAACAGATAATTGATGATATTTTAAACAAGGCCTTTAATAATTGGTAACCATTTCGTAGCTTCATCCGCGTGGAATATTTAGATAATAAAGACAATGATGCATTATGGGATGTATTAGCCCATCCGGCTGATGTTAAATATGCATATACTATTGATGTGCAGTCGCTGGTTAATGAATTTCCGCAAAGCGGCATTTTAAGAGCATTGCTTGCCGGTAACGGCGAAGCGCAAAATGTAAAAAAGGCAGTAACTTACTTTGATCCCGCTACCTTATATAAAATAGTTAACACGCCTGATAGTTTACCCGTTGTAACTTCGGCGCAAATTGCCGGGATCGATAAGCCTTTAAGCGTACGTGAAACTTCATTAGCAAATACTAATACAGATTTACCGATCGCTGAAATTGAAACAACACATGTGGCCGCAGCAGAAGAAGAAAGCGCAAAAGAGGACACAACAACAGCAGTTGAAACAGCTTACGACCCGTTTGCCAATATAGCCGAGGTTGATCAAAATGTAGGTAAGGCTGAGGCCCAAGATCATATACTTACAGAAGAAAATGATGCAGATACGGGCGCTGCGCATTTAACAGAAGCTTATAAAGAGGTTGAAGGCACAGAAAGTGAACCCGTACCTGAATATGAAGACAAAACTGAATATTTTCACCAGGATATTGAGGATGAAATATATGACGAAATTGTAAGTATTGAAGACATTAGCCTGGAACAGTTAGCGGTGTATCAAACCGAAACAGCGGGTTCGGATATAAACGATAGTGAAAGCAAAATAACTGCTACCGATCATTTTGTATTTGATGGTGGTTTTACGAAAAACGAAGGTATTGCAGGTATCCCGGCAGAAAATGCCCCCCCGGACATTAACGAAAACCACGAAGTATCAAAGTATAATGATGAAAAACTGCCTTATACTTTTATGTGGTGGCTTGATAAAACCCGTAGGGAACATGCGGCTATATATCAACCCTATGTATATAATAATGCCGGAACAAAAAATATAGGCACCACACCTGCGGCTCAAAAAAAACCCGCCTGATGAATTGCAACAACAATACGTTGAGAATATTTTTAACCTGAACGCCATTGACGAATTAGAGCGTAATACACCTGTAATGCTCAACGAGCAACCTCCCGAGCGCAAGGAAGACAAGATCATCAAAAGATTTATACAGGCCGAACCGCATATAAAGCACCCTGCTCATATCCAGCCGAATAATGAAAACAAGGCAAAAAAAAGCTCGGAAGACCGCGAGGACCTGGTAACCGAAACGCTGGCCCGTATTTATACCGAACAAATGCTATATCAAAAGGCTATATTAACATATAAAAAATTGATGTTGAAATTCCCGGAAAAAAGCCTTTACTTTGCAAGCCAAATTGAACAGTTAGAAAAGAAACCCAATTAATATAAAGAAATGTATTTAGTATTATTGATCATTGTTGTTATTGTATGTATCCTGTTGGGATGCATTGTATTGATTCAAAACCCCAAGGGCGGTGGCTTAACCTCCAATTTTTCGAGCCAATCGCAATTAATGGGCGTGCAAAAAACAGGCGACTTTTTAGAAAAAGGCACTTGGGTATTGGCTATTACTTTAATGGTTTTATCGCTGATGATCAATGTGGTTGCAAAAAATGGTTCATCAACAGCCAGTGCGGTACATGACACCCGTGTGGATAAATCACTAACGCTACCTGCAAACTCACCGGCAACTGCGCCGCTTACTGCACCCGGCGCTGTGCCACCTGTGCAACAACCGATTAAAAAATAATTTGACATTGGTCCCGCCCGGATAGCTATTCAGCACATCGGGGTTAAACATAAAACAACAAGGCTTTGGAACTTTCCAGGGCCTTTTTTGTTAAAACGCTACTGACATGATGGCATTGATACTTTAAATGGTTGTAAACTGAAAATAACCAAATAGGTAAATATGGCATTGCAGTAATAAAAATATGTCAATAACAGCGTTTTCATTTGCTTGGCATAATTGATGTTGAATGGAAGCATACACATAAAACTTAAATTAAAAATTTATATTAACTATGTCATTAAAAATTAAACCTAGCGCAGACAGAGTAGTTGTTGAAGCTGCTGCTGCCGAAACAAAAACTGCGTCAGGAATTTACATCCCTGAAACAGCACAAGAAAAACCTCAAAAAGGCACTGTAGTGGCCGTTGGCCCCGGTAGATATGCTGATATATCCGGCAGCCTTATTCCAATGGCCTATAAAGTAGGTGACGAAGTTTTATATGGTAAATATGCAGGTACCGAAATTACCATTGATGGTAAAGAATACCTGATCATGCGTGAAGCTGATATCTTCGCGACGCTTTAATTATTGAGGGATTGAATTAGTGAATTATTGAATTTACTAATGATCAATCCGAACTCAATAATTCACTAATTCACTCATTCAAAATTAAAAAAGTATGTCAAAACAAGTTAAATACAATGTTGAAGCACGCGACGCTCTAAAAAGAGGCGTTGATATTTTAGCTAACGCGGTTAAGGTAACGTTAGGCCCAAAAGGTCGTCACGTAATTATTGATAAAAAATTCGGTTCACCTGTTATTACAAAAGATGGTGTAACCGTGGCAAAAGAAATAGAGTTGAAAGACGCTATTGAAAATATGGGTGCCCAGATGCTTAAAGAAGTAGCTTCAAAAACTGCTGATATTGCAGGTGATGGCACTACCACAGCTACTGTACTGGCACAAGCCATTGTTACTGCGGGTATTAAAAACGTAGCAGCAGGCGCTAACCCAATGGATTTGAAACGCGGTATTGACAAAGCTGTAAAAGTTGTTGTCGAAAACTTAAGATCACAAAAACAGGATGTTGGCGATGACTTTAGCAAAATCAAACAAGTAGCATCTATCTCGGCAAATAACGACGAAGTTATTGGCGAAATGATTGCCGATGCCATGAAAAAAGTTGGTACTTCGGGTGTAATTACTGTTGAAGAAGCTAAAGGAACTGAAACTGAAGTTAAAACTGTTGAAGGTATGCAGTTTGACCGTGGTTACCTTTCTCCGTACTTTGTAACCAACTCCGACAAAATGGAAGTTGAGTTGGAAAACCCATACATCCTGATCTACGACAAAAAGATTTCTTCGATGAAGGAATTGTTGCCGATATTGGAAAAACAAGTTCAAACAGGCAAACCTTTATTAATTATTGCTGAAGACCTTGACGGTGAAGCGTTAGCTACTTTGGTAGTTAACAAAATACGCGGCTCGTTAAAAGTTGCTGCTGTTAAAGCCCCTGGTTTTGGCGATCGTCGTAAAGCGATATTAGAAGATATAGCTGTTTTAACAGGCGGTACCGTAATATCAGAAGAAAGAGGTTATAAATTAGAAACCGCTGATCTTTCAATGTTAGGCCAGGCCGAAAAAATCACTATTGATAAAGATAATACAACCATTATTGATGGTATTGGCAATCCTGATACTATAAAAGGCCGTGTTAACGAGATCAAAAGCCAAATGGAAACTACAACTTCTGATTATGATAAAGAGAAGTTGCAAGAGCGTTTAGCTAAACTATCAGGTGGTGTTGCCGTATTATATATTGGTGCAGCTTCTGAAGTTGAAATGAAAGAAAAGAAAGATCGTGTTGATGATGCTTTACATGCAACCCGTGCCGCTGTTGAAGAAGGTATAGTTGCAGGTGGTGGCGTTGCTTTCATCCGTGCGGTTGAAGCCTTAGTTGACCTAAAAGGTGATAACGAAGACGAAAATACAGGTATCCAGATCATCCGTCGTGCAATTGAAGAGCCTTTGCGCCAGATTTGCGAAAACGCCGGCATTGAAGGTTCAATAGTTGTTCAAAAAGTTAAAGAAGGTAAAGCTGATTTTGGTTATAACGCCCGTACTGATAAGTACGAAAATTTGATCAAAGCAGGTGTTATTGATCCTACCAAAGTAGGCCGAGTAGCTTTAGAGAACGCAGCTTCAATTGCAGCCATGTTGTTAACAACAGAATGCGTTTTAGCTGATGATCCAGAAGAAGCAGCAGCCGGTGGCCATCCTCCAATGGGTGGCGGCGGTATGGGTGGTATGATGTAATGCCCCCGGGCCAAGTCATTAGTCGAAAGTCTTAAGTCCTGAGTTGGGATTTAAGGCTTTTGACTTAGGACTAAAGACTTCTGACTTAAAGCAAAACCCCTGTCTATTTTTATAGACAGGGGTTTTGCTTTTCTATACCATGGTAAAGTCATCTGAGCGTAAAGGGACTGTCATTTGTTAATCAAATGATTGATTAAGTATTTTTCTGGTTACAATTAAACTTAAATTTGTACCCATGGTCTGATAAGTAATATTCAGGCACGGCAATTGAATATATCACAACATGAAACATCTAACAGAAACCACCAAACACATTCATTCAACCATAGTTGAGTGGGTTTTATTTAAAGGGCCCGAGCTCTTCATAACTATCTACGGAAAGTAAATAATTGCTAACTTTACGACTTCATATTATGGAGTTAAAAGGATTTTATTTGGAAGCCGAAAAATGGCTTTTTTTGCACGGAGCCAAACTACTGATATCAATTATCATATTATTAGTAGGATTAAAACTTATCAAAATTCTTGGTGTGCGGTTACGAGGCCGCATGGGCAAAAGAAAAGTCCACTCATCATTACAACCCTTTTTTCTTAGTCTGTTTATAACTGCATTATATGCACTGCTGATTATTTTGGCATTAAATATAAATGGCTATGATTTAACTGTATTCAGCACCATAATTGGTGGCTTTACTGTAGCGGTAGGTTTGGCTTTATCAGGCACGTTCCAAAACTTTGCTGGTGGCGTACTTATTTTGTTATTAAAACCCTTTGAGCTTGATGATAACATTATTGCCCAGGGGCAAGATGGTAAAGTAGTGTCTATACAGATATTTTATACCGTACTCATTACCCCCGATAATAAAACCATCATTATCCCAAACGGCAAGTTATTTAACGAAGTAATAGTAAACGTTACCCGCGAAGGTAAAAGACGATTGGATTTTGAAGTTAAACTGGCCTATGCTGCTGATATTAACAAGGCCAAGCAAATTATGCTGGATGCTATTAAAGCAACAGAAAATATAATAGATGATCCTGCTCCACGGGTAGGGTTGGTAGGACTGGAAATAGACTCTATCCGGTTTACCGTTAATGTATGGCTCGAACCGAGTAATTACCTCAATGTTAAAATCGCGCTGATCGAAAAAATAATTAATGACCTCGGCGCAGCGGGTATCCCTTTCCCAAAGGCAGGCTGATTTTTTAGAATCAAGAGCCAAGAAGCAAGATTCAAGAGTATCAGAATAGTTAGTTATAATACTGATTCTTGGATCTTGCTTCTTGGCTCTCTAACAGATCATATCTTCTGCTTCGCTTTTAACTCCAAATAACGGTTAATGGTATTGATGTTTAAATCCTGCGGAGTGGTTAGGATAGACTGGATACCGTGTTTGGCCAGTTCCTTTACAATGAACTTTTTATCGTTAGCAAACTTTTCGGCAATGGTTTTTATATAAATGCCTTCAACATCTTCGGCATGTTGCTCACTTAGCGTTTTAAGCTCTGTGTTCTCAAAAAAGACAACCAGCAATAAATGAAATTTAGCGATCCGTTTTAAATAAGGCAGTTGCCTGTTTAAACCCGATAAACTTTCATAGTTAGTAAAAAACACCACCAGGCTGCGCTGTTTAATAACACCGCGAATGGTGGTGTATAGTAGCTCCATATTGGTTTCCAGGTACCGGGTTTTCTCCTTGTATAAAACCTCCAGTATTTTATTCATTTGCGTATGGCGGCGATCGGCGGGGATAACGGCCCCTTTTTTTTCGGATATGGTGATCAGCCCTGCCTTGTCTTCTTTTAACAACGCAACGTTTGATAGCACCAGGCTGGCATTTATAGCATAATCAAGCAGGCTTAAACCGTCAAAAGGCATTTTCATTACCCTCGATTTATCAATTACACAATATACGTGCTGTGATTTTTCTTCAGTATAGGTATTGGTCATTAAGTTGCCATGCCTCGCTGTAGCTTTCCAGTTAATGGTACGGTAATCATCACCCGGCACATAACTTTTTACTTGTTCAAATTCAAGGCTATGCCCCAGCCGCCTTATTTTTTTAATACCAATCTCGTTTAACCTGTTGGAAATAGCCATTAACTCATATTTGCGCATCTGCAAAAATGAAGGATATACGGGCAAAGTTTCGGCCTGCTTAAAATTATACCTGCGATTGATAAGCCCTATCGGCGATTGCACATACACCCTGATATCGCCAAACTCATACTCGCCGCGTTTGGTTGGCCGCAATACATAATTGATCAGTTTATGTTCCTGTGCTTTTAATAACGATTTAAACCATACATCGCGCTTTTGAAACTGGAACGGAATCTCATCAATAATACCAACGCTGATATTAAACGGGTAACGGTTTTCGATATAAATGCCAAGTTCATTATCATCGCTGTTGCTCAGCCTTTCAGGTGCGTGCCGCCGGGCAAACAGGCTATTGGTACGGTACAACATCAATACGTCTATCAGCGTAATTACAGTAAGCGTCCAGAAAGCTAACGCAGGCAGTATGCCCAACCATCGAAAAAAGAAAGCGAATACAAAAAACACCGCGCAGCACCCCAGCGCTGTAAAAAGCCTGTTGGTTAAAAATAGGTTACTATAAAATAGGCTAAAAAACTTCTTCACACGGTTTTTATTAAATAGTTCAATGTCGCCTCACCCTAAATCCCTCTCCAAAGGAGAGGGACTTTTAACTTATCACCGAGGTTTTTGCTTGCAAAAACCCTTAACAACTCACAACCACTACCTAGGCACTTCAATTTTCTGAATTATCTGCGCTACGATATCATCGGGGGTAACGCCTTCCATTTCTTTGTCAGGCGTGAGCATAATACGGTGCCTAAGCGCCGGGGCTACAATGGTGATAATATCATCGGGCGTAACAAAATCGCGCCCCTTAATGGCTGCCAGTGCCTTTGAGGCGTTAATAATAGCTAATGAAGCGCGCGGCGAACCGCCCAGGTATAATGATTTATTGTTACGTGTTTCGTGAATTATTTTGGCCGTAAACTCAAGCAACTTGGGTTCGACATGCAACGCCCTAACCTGCTGCCTTATTGAAACAATATCGGCTATTGACAATACGGGTTTGATATGGCTCAGTTGGTCGGTAGTTTTTTGTTGATGCTGTTGGGTTAAAATGGTGATCTCTTCTTCAAGCGTAGGGTATTTGATCTCTATTTTAAAAATAAAGCGGTCAAGCTGCGCTTCGGGCAGGCGGTACGTGCCTTCTTGCTCAACAGGGTTTTGTGTTGCCAAAACAATAAACGGCTCCTGCATTTGATAGGTTTTGCCATCAATGGTTATTTGCCTTTCTTCCATTACCTCAAACAAGGCCGATTGTGTTTTGGCCGGGGCCCGGTTTATCTCATCAATCAATATGATATTACCGAAAATAGGGCCGTGTTTAAACTCAAACTCGGTGGTTTTTGGGTTAAATACCGAAGTGCCCAATATATCAGACGGCATCAAATCGGGCGTAAACTGGATACGCGAGTATTGCGCGTCAATAGCTTTGGCTATTAATTTGGCGGTTAACGTTTTGGCTACACCGGGCACGCCTTCTATCAGTATATGCCCGTCGGCCAATATACCGGCTATCAGCAGGTCGATAGTATGCTGCTGGCCAACTATTATTTGCGCCAGCGTGGCTTTAATTTGTTCAACAGCCGTATTTAATTTGCCCAGGTCTGTTCTTTGTTCAAATATTTCGTCTTCCATCTTTATCAGGATTGGTTGTAAAATTTTTCTATAAGTTGATTTAGCATGATAAGTTCATGATCGGTAACCCGTTGTTGCACGCCCAGGTAATTTATATGATCTGTCAGTTGGCGAATAAACCCAACATCTGAACCCGATTTTTCACTTAGTGCATTTATAAATTCATTATCCAGTTTGTTTGTTTTCAATTGGTATTTATCACGAATATAACCTAAAAGGTAAAGTATTTTTTTGTAGGCGATATTGGCATTATCGCGCCTTTCGTAATACACTTGGCCCACCACATTTACAAAATCTACTGTCGAGTTTTTCAAAGGTTCAATTATGGGGATAATACGTTGCCTACGTTTTACTTCGTAAATTATAAACAGCACTAAACTAAATAAACTGAAATAATAAGCCCATTGCAAGTTGGGATTTTTAAAAAACACCCGCATTGGCGATTCCTCATCAGCTATATCATGATTTTGATATTCGTCCCAATAAATATTTTGTTTAACGGGCAGGTAGGATAGTGCCTTTGCAGCATAATCAGCCCCCTGTGGGGTTAAAAAACTATAGTTGGTAAACAGTTTGGGGCTGGCACAAAGGAATAAACTACCTTTTCCAAATTTAAAACTTAGTAAGTTACTCTTACCGGCCCTATTTTTACCTATAACCGTTGCTTTTGCAGTATCAAACTGGCTAAAATATTGGTTAGCTATCCCTTTGTCAAATTTATAATCAGCAGCTTGTTTTAATTGATCGCCGGTAAAATTTATAAATGACTTTTTTTCGGTGTATGTTGTTGTGCTTTCTATTTTTAAGCTATCTGCTAAATATCCTTTCCATTCAAATGAAGAGATAAATACGGTATTACCCGCTTTGATATATTTTATCAGTTCGTTAAAATCAATTTTGGTAAAGCTCAATGAGTTGGTTATGATCAAATAATTACCTGCTTGTAATTGTGAATTATGAAAGCCGTCATAAATAGATTTATTGGTATTGATCACATTTCCTTCGGGAAAAATATCTTTTAACCGGTTGTAAAGCACGTAAGTACCAAACGGTATTTTATCGCCCATATATAAAGTAGGCTGCCAGTTAACAGGTTGCGGTTTATGGTACTCGGCAACAATATACAACACTAATAAAAGCGTAGCGGTGGCTATGTAGATCTTAAAATCTTTCATGCCGTAGTTGCTTTAAAATCATGAAATAATAAATTAACCTTTTTAAACACCTGCCCGTCAATAATGAACTCGCCGTACCATATATATTCAAACTGCCTGGTTAATAAATTAAAAGCTATACGCTGCTCAAGGTTGGCTAATTCATTAATATAAGTGCTGTTTGTTTTATTGAGCTCCCAGGTTATCTGCCCGGCATCGCTTAATTGTTTAAGACATTTTAAATAAAGCAGCCTCACCGCAAAACGATAATTATGTTGCGCCACCGCTTTTTCTATATCGGCATCAAAATCAATTTCATGGATATTTTCAAGCGATTCGGCATAAGGAATATTTGCTGCAACAGGTTTGCGCCTGAATATATTTAACGCGTCAACACCGGCTAATCGTAATATTAAAAATATAAGTGCCCCAACCCCCAGCAATATAAAAAGGTATTGTATAAAAAGCGCAAAAAGACTTGCATTTTTTCCTCTTGATAAAATCGCACCGACCATATTCCAAAACCAACGCCAAAAAAGCGACCATGCCGATTCACCTTTGTAAGCACCTTCATATTTAAATTCGGGCTGTGTGCTATAGTTTTTTAAGGCTGTTTTATCAAATGCACGCAGCTGTACTTTAGTAGTATCATTGCGTAATACCAATTTAGGCGCGGCAATTTTAGCATGCTTTGCAGCCATGCTAAAGCTTAAACCAATAGTTAAAATAAAACAAACTAAATAAAGGTACCGAAGCATTATTAGTATTCTTCTACAGGTAAGTTTGTATTATCAGCATCGTTATTCCCCAGTTTGTTTATCCTGTCCATTAAACCGGTAGCGTCCTTTAGCTCGGTTAAATTAAAGTAGCATAAGGTTAAAGTTACCAGCGGCAAAATATAAAACACGTGCCCGATCTCATTAACCACAGACGAAATAAATGTTAATGTTGGGTTAAGATGTATTCCTTTATTTGGATGCAAAAACGTGGTTAAAATATTGGCTGCCCCAAAAGGCATCACAATAACCGACACCAGGATAGACGCAATTAAACCAATAACAAACAGGGCACCAAAGGTTGCCCACCAATTTTCTTTTATTATCCTGAAGCTTTGACTAAAAGCATAGCCAAAGCTGGTATTCTCAATAATAATAATAGGTACTATTAATGCCAAAATGGGGTAAAGCCATATGCCGGGTAGTATGCAGCAAACAAAGCCCAGCGCCGTTGAAATACCCGTTAAAATTATGGTGCCCATAATTTTGAAAAAATAATATTTAATGTAACCCCAAACCTCAACTGTAGTAGGCGGGATATTTCCTTTTGCTTTATATACTGCCATATATGATATGACAGTTACCACCATTGTTGTCCAGTTAAGGAACATGAAAAAGATAAGAAAAAGATATTCTACGCCCAATAGCCTTGAAAATACGGCAAATGGGCCCGTTTGCGTATCAAAGCTGTTCGGATCGCCGCCAAGCGTATTCATTGCCCCCAGCATTTTTGTTTGCTCCAGGTATGATAAAACTATTGTAGCCAGCATGAAAAACCCACAGAAAGTAAAAAAGCAGGTAAGCAGCGGTTTCAGGTTTTCGCGGATAAACAAAAAGCTATCGCTGATGATCTCGCCGAAATCGCGCGTTTTTGAAAGTTCAATGTTTGTTGACATAGTGTGTTAAGTTTTGGTTTTTGTTAATAAGTTAGGATATATAATTACGTACCATATAATAAATGTAAACGTGGATATCAATATAGTGAGGCTTAGCCATACAGGCATTTCGGTATGGCGGGTAACAAAACTTTCGAAAAAAGCGGCTACAATAAATATAGGCACCAGGCCAACCGCAATTTTCATCCCGTCCTTAGCTCCTTTTTTGAAAGACTCCAACCGGTTGTAAGTCTTAGGAAAAAGGAGGCTATTGCCTAAAACCAACCCCGCCCCACCTGCAATAATAATAGACGAAATTTCTAAAACACCATGTATCCATATAACCAGTAATGATGCGGTGCCCAGGCCTTTGCTGAAAAAATAATATTCAAAAGAGCCCAGCATTAAACCATTTCTGAACAGGAAATAAACGGTACCAACGGAGCCAAAAACACCGCTGACAAAAGTTACTAAAGACACATAAATGTTATTGGCGCCAATTTGAAAAAACATCGAAAACGAACTACCGTGTTTGTAAACAGCAAACGGATCATGATTGGCTATGTTTACATCAGTCATATCTACATACGTGTCGCCTAAAACAAGCCGTACAAAACGATCATCATATTTGGCAGAAACCATACCTATTAAACAAAAAACAACAAAAAATATAAATGAATAAAGCAGTTGTTTTTGGTAGGTTTTAAACAGCAAGGGTAATTCATACCGCCAATAAAGTATAAAGCGGTTGTTTTTTTCCGTTTTGTTTTTGTAGATGCTTTGATGCAATTTGGCCGCTAAGCCATTAAGGTATGCGGTGGTTTTTGAATCGGGATAAAAGGTTTTGGCGTACGCCAGGTCATCGGTAATTTGCATAAAACGATCGGCAAGCTCATCGGGATCGTTGCTGGCAGCGTTCTCAATGTTCTTCCACTTCTGTGCGTTTTGTTTAACAAATAGCGGTTCGCGCATTTTACAGGCTTAGTAATAGGCTGTTAAAATAATTACAAAATTTGTATCATTCAACTATTAATTGAATATTCAGCAATTATATTTGTTAACATGCAAACTATCCGGATAACCACATCACAAAATATTGACATTGATTACGAAATTGCCGGCTTGGGCGAACGGATACTGGCACTTTTGATTGACTACGTCCTATTTTTCCTGCTATATATATTAGGCATCATTTTCATGGCTATATCGGGTGGATTTGTGGCACCCCGGGTTGGGCTCATTGTAACCGTTGTTATATATTTCGCGCTTTTTGTTTTTTATGACCTGGTTTGCGAGGTGTTTATGAACGGTCAAAGCATTGGCAAACGCATAATGAAAATTAGGGTAATGAGCCTTGATGGCAGTAGGGTAGCCTTTGGCCAGTACTTATTGCGCTGGTTGTTTCGCATTGTTGATTTTACATTCACATTTGGCGGATGCGCTTTAATATCAGCGGCTGTGAGCACCAAATGTCAGCGGGTGGGCGATATTGTAGCCGGCACTACGCTTATTAAAACTTCGCCGCGCACGCAAAACGACAGTTTGGCTTTTGCACCTGTATATGAAGGCTATACGCCTGTTTTTAATGGCGTTACGCAATTAAGGGATAAAGATATCATATTGATACATGAAGTAATTACGAGCTATATTAAAACAGGCAACACGGTTGTTGTTTATACTACAGCAGCACAATTAAAAAATGTATTAGGCATAAATATCCCTGCGGGGATGGACGACCTGTTGTTTTTACAAACATTGGTGCGTGATTATAATCACATTACTGCCGTTAACGCCGATGTGTGATGCGTATGCTGCTCCCATAGTTTAAAGCCATAGTTAAAAAGCACTATTACTGCAACAATTATAAAGAGCATTTTTTTTGTGGGTCTTTTTTGATTACCTATTTTAAAAAATCCGTCTGCGCCAATGTATAAAAGAAACACAAGTAAAGGTATGGCAGGCGGGTATAATACAAAGCTTTTATAAATATTGCCCTGGATTAATTCAACTACCGATCGCTGGAAACCACAACCGGGGCAATCAATACCTGTAAAGTATTTAAAAGGACATGGAATTAAGTGATTTTGCAGCCAGTTGATCAGCATAATTTACTTTTTAAACAACCTTAAATCAAATTGAAAAGCGCCCGCGCTTTTGACGCCCACATTTTTAAAATCGGGGTGGCGCGGGTTGATGAGATAATTATGATCGCCGGGTACACATGCCGAAGGCACCTGTAAAATTAAAGCGGTATTGCCCCTGATAAATTTATCGCCTATGCTTTGCGTAGCTTTTATAAACGGGTTTCTGTTCCAGTTTGGCGGCAGGTCGGCTATATTTATTTTGATGATCTCCGCATCATCAGGCACTTCAATAATGGTAAGGAAATAATTAACCGGGATAATACCCAGCGGCGTGTGCACGGCAATTTCAACTACAGCTAAAGCGCGTGATGCGGCAGTATATAAAACAGGCAGGCCTTTGCTGTTCCACCGGCCACCGCTTTTTTCGGCCCCGTACCCGGATAGGTCCTTGCTATAAGCCTGCGCGCTAAGCCGGTAAACGATCATGCCAATACACCATGTTCAATACGGTTCAGTTCATCGTGGATAAGATCAATACCAAATGAGGTATCCAGCATATCTTTTGGCCTTACATTGCCTAACGCAATGCTTACCGTATCCATCCAGGTATAAAAATTATCCTCAAGGCCAAAAACATGGATGCCCTTTTTATATAATAATTCAATTTGCAATATCTTTTCGGAGTAGATAGGGTCAAATGATTTTTTCTCCTTTTTGTAACGCTGAATAGTACGCTCAGAAAGATGCAGGTATGACGACCACTCCTCAAAACCCAATTGAATTTGATCAGAAAGTTTGGTGAAATAGGGGAAAGGCACACCCTCCCTAACCATGCTGGTTAAGTTAACGGTATCATCGTCAACAAATATATATGGCTTTGGCTTGCTCATAATGCTATTATGTTAATTGTCTATAAATTTACGACAATTGTCAAATATAACAAACAATTAATGAAAATAGTTTCCGTTTATTTGCTTAACCGCGCCTTAACCAAAGGTTCCAGCAGGTTTACCCACAACCCATACATTTTTCCGGAAGGATGCAGGCCATCCGGGGCAACCAATGTTGGGTCGGTAGCTGCTTGTCTTGATATGGGGGTAATATCTAAATAATGAACGCCTGCCTGCAGGCTTATAGATTTATTAATGGCATTAAACTGGTCTATTTGCGGGCCAATTACGCTATCCTGCCCGGCACCGTATGGCGTAACGCCCCAATCAGGGATTGATAAAACAAAAACCCGGCTAGTATCGCCTTTGGCAAAAGTTATGGCAGTAGCTAATACCTGCGCAAATTTTATGCTGTAATTAGCCTGGCTTAATCCCTGGTACTGGTCATTAACGCCAATTAATAAAGTAACAAAATCATAAGTTTTAGCGTGGATATTACTTTGGGCAATGGCGTTTATTAAATTGTCGGTTGTCCATCCCGTTGTGGCAATTATAGTGGGCGAACCTACAGTAACGCCATACGAGATCAATAAATTTTTAAGCTGGTACGGGAACGACTGTATTTGCGGCACAGCTTCGCCAATGGTATATGAATCGCCTAAAGCCAGGTAGGTAAGCGTATCTGTAGTCGCCATAGTTGTGGTGTTAGTTACCGCTATTGGGCTGTCTGCTTTTTTAGTACACCCAGATAGCGTTGTTAATGCTATAAAAATAATTTCTAATGCTTTCATACTATCTCCATATTGAACAATACGGAAATATGGTGCTGAAGGTTTTTTTGAACTGCTTTAATATCAACTTTTGTTCCAAGCTCGTGCTGCATGGAGGTTACCGCTTTATCGTCAATGCCGCATGGTACAATGTTTTTAAAATAATCCAAATCAGGATTTACATTAAACGCCAGGCCGTGCATGGTTACCCAGCGACTGCAGCGTACACCCAGTGCGCATATTTTGCGGGCGCGGTCGTTATCGGCATCAAACCAAACGCCGGTATAACCGGGGTAGCGGCCTGCTTGCAGGCCATAATCGGCCAGGGTTAAAATAACAGCCTCTTCAAGCGTGCGCAGGTAAAGGTGTATATCTGTAAAAAAGTTATCCAGGTCAAGTATAGGATAGCTCACAATTTGCCCCGGGCCATGGTAGGTAATATCGCCGCCGCGGTTAATGGGATAATAAGCGGCATTTTTATCTTTTAACCCTTGTTCATCTAACAGTAAATGTTCGGGCTTGCCGCTTTTGCCTAATGTATAAACATGCGGATGTTCGCAAAATACAAGGTAGTTGGGTGTTGCAATGTCTTTATCTCCCGCATCACCAACTGCAACGGCTTGTTTTGCCCGGTTCTTTATTTTTAACTGAACGGTATCGGCAAATAAAGCTTCCTGCCTGTCCCATGCTTGTTTATAATCAATCAGGCCCCAATCCTGTACAATTACCTGTTTGTTCTTCATCCGCTTATCCCTTTACATAGCCAATCATATAATCGTCATATTGCAGGTACTCAACCGTGTAATCCAGGTTCTTTTCGTCTTTATGCAATTTGGCGTTTATAACCCCATGATGCTCAAAATTAAAAGGTGCCAATAAAATATTATCGACAAATGATACCTCTTTTTGCCCGTTGCATTTATACACGGCCTCCTTGGCACACCAGCAGGCATATAAGTGCTGTATTTTATCCGTTTCGTTAATAAAAGCGAGTTCCTCCGTCCGCATAAATTTATGCGCTATGCGCTCAACCTTATCTTTAACCAGTTCAATATCTATCCCCACCGGCCGTCTTTTACTGATCATTACCGCCGCATAATCAAATGAATGGCTTAATGATATATGATAGGGCAGGGTTACCAGGTAAGGTTTGCCATGTTCATCAACTTTGCAGTCAATGTATTCATTAGTAATAAGCATTTTCCGCAATAAAACACGCGTACCCAACCAGTGCAGGTGACGTTTGCCATTGCTTATTTGTTCAACATAAGCCTTTTCCTGCTCATCCAATTGTAATTGATTATACAGGTCTTCAGCCTTCTCCTCTATCTTCCAAAGGGCAAATTCGGTATCATCATCAACCCGTTGCCTGTATGCTATAGCCATAAAAGTAAAATTGCAAAAAGGATAGCAAACTTAAGTCAATTAATTCTAATTTCGGGCAAATAATAGCTGACCTGTAATGATACTATCTGATAAACGCATCCTGGAAGAAATTGATAATGGCACCATCATTATTGAACCCTTTAACCGGGAGTGTTTGGGTACCAACTCGTACGATGTTCATTTAGGGAAACATCTGGCTACCTACCGCGACCGGGTTTTGGACGCCAAGCTTCATAATGAGATCATTGGGTTTGAAATACCGAAAGACGGCTTTGTATTGCAGCCCGGCACCCTGTACCTGGGCGTAACTATGGAATATACAGAAACGCATGCCCACGTCCCTTTTTTAGAAGGTAAATCAAGCACCGGCAGGCTGGGCATTGATATACATGCTACTGCCGGCAAAGGCGACGTAGGTTTTTGCAATACCTGGACGCTGGAAATATCATGCGCCCAGCCTGTAAAAATTTATGCCGGTATGCCTATTGGACAGCTCATCTATTTTGTTGTTGAAGGCGATATAGAAATCCTGTATAATAAAAAGGGTGACGCTAAATACAGCAACCCTACCACCCGCCCTGTTGAAAGCATGATGTGGAAGAATAAGTTTTGAAATTAGTGATCGATTAATTGGTGGATATCAAGGCAGGCAACATAATATCTTTCTAATCTACACTCACGGTAAGCCCTTCCTGCTGCAAAATTTTGCGGTAAATTTCCATTTCGGTAAATGAGCCTTCCAATACCGCGCATTTGCCTTCGTTATGTACTTTCCAGGCTATTTTTTCGCCCTGCATTTCGGAGTAATCCAGGTATTTCATCATGCACCATATCACATGTTCAAAAGTGTTGAAATCATCATTCCATAAAATCAGTCGGTGCAGTTCCTTAAGCCCTGCCAGTAACTCTTCGAGGGTAAAGGTTTCTTCTTGTACTTCGGTTGGCATGTAATGACAAAATTACTCAAAAACATAATAAATTTTTAACAATAATGCTAAAAATACATAAATTCACTTTTTGATAAATGTTCTTAGTAAACCATCATTAACCCCTCATTAGTAATGAAAACACTTTACGCTAATTTGTTATGCGCTGTAGGCATACAATTAATTTCGATAAACCTGTGTAGTGCACAGGCACCTGCCCCGGTATTAAAATCACCATCGGGCCCTGTAACTATTGATGGCAGCAACCAGGAGTGGGGAGATACTTTAAGCTATTATAATGCCGAAAATAAAGTGCGCTATACCATAGCCAATGATAAAGACAAACTTTACCTTGTTGTAAAGACTAACGACCCGGTGCAGGAAAGCAATATTTTAGTAGAGGGGCTCACTTTCACTATAGATACCAAAGGCCGGAAAAGGTCATCATTTACCACCACTTTTCCGTCAAATGGCGATACTCCGCCTCCTTTTGTGAGCAAAGCAGGCGATGAACCATTGCAGCAAAAAGCATTAAGGGCTAAATATTCTAAACTAAAGAAAATAGCGGTAAGCGGGTTCAGGGAGATCAACGAGGATTACCTTACCACTTCCAATACTTACGGCATACAGGTTGCTATGGCTTATGACGATCAGGGCTACCTGATTTATGAAGAAGCTATCCCTTTAGAGCTTTTTCACCCCGGCGATCTGATCAAAAGCGAATGGTCATTTAATATTAAATTAAACGGGTTAGAAAAACCTGCTGCAAACGCTCCCGGAAGTGATTTGGCAAGCACATCATCCAGCAGCAGCCGTGGTGGAGGCAGTCGCGGCGGAGGCGGTAGAAAACCAATAGTTGATGCGTCAACTCAAAGTGGCAGTCAAATTACACCAACGATAGATTTTTGGGGTAAATTTAGTTTAGCAAAAACACTGTAGTGTTTTGCTAAACTATTTTTATCATTCCACTTTATAGCGGTAAACCTGGCGGCCAAGGCTGCCGGTTTTATAATCAATACCCTCAATTACAACGCGGTAATTGCCCTTGCCATCCGCGTTAAAATACTCAAAGTAAGCGTTGCCATCTTTATCCGTTTGGATAACGGGTTGCCAGGTTATAGTTGAGCGCAGGTCGGGCATATTTACCTTAGGGCCATCATATTGCGGTGAGTAAAATTTTAGCGCTTTATAATAACCCTGCGGGCGGTATTCAACTGATCCGGCCGCACTTGCAGGCGGAATTTGACCCGGTTGGCCGTGTTTGCTGGTAATTACCAATACACCATTACTTGCCCTGCTTCCATAAACAGCCAGGTAAGTCATTGTTCGCAGCACCTCAACACTTCCAATCTGCGATACAGGGATAAGGGTTATATCCCGGCCAAATGTACCATCAATTACTACAGCCATTGGTTGTGCTGGGCCATTCAATTGATTTGAGCTCCTGATTGAAAAGGGTGCCAACTGTCCGTTAGTATCCCTATGAAACTCAACACCTGCCAGCCTGCCATTTAAAACATCGTAAAGGGTTGCGCCGCCAAATTTTTCAATATCCCCGGCGGTAATAACCTGGTCGGCCTGCCCTTTTCCATTTAAATTTTCCGAAAATTCAACCGCTTGTTCTTCTTCCAGTTGCCGGGCATACTTCGGCTTTATCTTATTGATATTTATCTCTTTCAAAAGTATAGTATGATCACCTATACCGTACTTAATTTCTTCTTCATACCTGTTTCTACTGTTTTGAATAAAAGGCTCCAGTCCCTTATTAAGGTAAAGCGATATATCCGCCGTATTCTTATTTCGCTTTATTAGCGGCGGGCTAATATCAAGCTTCAGGTCCACGTTTTCTCTCCCGCTGGCCGATAATGCTTTCACCGTAAATTTACTGCTATCAATAAAGGCCATATTAAAAGTAAACCTGCCGTTTTTATCGGTTACTGTATCAACCAGGAAAATACCATCCGACGTACTAAACAGGCTCACTTTACCTTTTACAACCGGCTTTCCCCCCAGCCTTTTTACCTGCCCCGAAATATTGATCGATTTTTCGGCCTCAAAAACAGCGGCGGGCTGTACACCGACCATAACCTGTTTCCATTCATACCGGTGATAACCTTGAGTCAACATTAGTACATCGAGGTCCGCCGCTGTTTTTGCGTTGATGTTTGTAAAGTAGTAGTTAGGCTGCTCTATATAACCTTTAATATCTGATGACAGCAGCAGATCAGACAATATGGTACTTTCAGTTTCGTCGTTAACCGGCACTATACTTTCATCTGTTACTGATGCCGAAAAGTTGCCTTGTATTGGTTGGCCGTCTTTGTCTTTAGCGTTGAGTTCTATCTTTACTTTTTCGCGTGCCGCATAGCTTTGTTTAGCAGTGTTAACCGATAATTTTAGCTTGTCGGGGTTTTGAATAAATACTAAGCGTTCGTTCAAGGGCTCGCCTAAATTGGAAAATAAAGTAAATTGTACGATACCTGATGGAAACTTATTTTTAGGGATACCGGCAGCAAAGTTTGCCTGGCCAGGCTTGCTCTTACCTTCAAAATATATTTCTCCGCCTGATTGTGCTATCAAGGTAACACCTGCCTGGTTATCATTATTGATGCCGCTTACATTTATCAGTAAATGGTTTAGCGTATCAATATTGTCAATAGTTAATACATAACCCTTATCCGCCGGTTTAGGCAGGTTAAGCACTTCTGCAGTACCATCAGCATAGGTTATGTTAGCTTTATAATTTTTGCCGGCCTGCGGTGTAAGCGTAAACACCCCCATACCTAAATGGGTGCTGCTAAACCTGGTTACCTCATTATTCAGTTCGTCTGTAATCGTGCCTTTGATGTTTGCCCCTAACCCATCAGCGCCTACTGCTTTAAAAGCAATTTTTGACGTTATACCGTTTACCAAATAACCACTCTCAGGAAAGAACTGCACATCTACTTTTGATGTAGCTGCCTTAACAGCTATGATTTTGGTAATTGTTCTTTGTTCATCTAAAAGAATATTCGTTATGATCTCTCCTGTTTTTAATGTGCCCGGACTGGGATTAGTAAAGGTTATATGCAAACTACCGTTGGCATTTGTAATGCCTTTACCTTTGACTACCCTCTGCGAGTCCAGTTCCACCTCGTATTTTACTTCTTTGTTTGGGTACGGTTTGCCATCTTCATTAGTATAGTTAATGTCGGCATTTACAATTTGCTGCCCGTTTTGCACCAAATAGCTATAGCTTGATTGGGTAAACACTTTATTACTTATCACATTAATTATCCTTATTGTTCTATCGAAAAAATAATCATTACCGGCGTTGCGCATCCAGTTGGTATAGGCCCTAATGCGATAACTGCCTTCCTGCAGCGTATCAGGCAATACAAAGTCGCCATAAGTTATTCCGGCTACTAATGGCAGTTTGATGTTTCGCTTTATATTATTTTGCTCATCTATCAGCTCTACGTTTAATACGCCGCTTATTTGTGATAGATGATGCCGGGCGCCTGTAACTGTGTATCCTTTAAACCAAATGGTATCGCCCGCGCCATAATAGGGTTTGTCGGTATGCAGGTAAACTTTTTCAAAAGGGTTGTCAGCGGCTTGCTTTTGCAGGTTTGTTAAGGTTTGATCTAAAGGCCTATTATTCTGTGCAAATGCAGCATAACCAACAGCCAATAAAAGGGCTGTAAATACCGGGCGGATGCACCTAAATACTATTTGTTGAGGAATGGCCACCCTCAAAGATATAAAATACGCAATCGATTGCAAAGATATTTATGTGAGTCAAGATTCAAGAACCAAGAGTCAAGATCATAGGCAACACCAAGTTTATTATTGTCCTATGCCTAAATTAATCTAACCAATTTTTCCTTTTTATGGATCACTTTATTTTCTTGACTCTTGGTTCTTGAATCCTGGTTCTAATATCCTGGCAACTATTCCACTTTATACCGGTAAACCTGGCGGCCCAGGTTTCCGCTATAATCTAACCCTGAAGCATTTCCATTGTTATCCATCTCGATAATGGGTTTCCAAAATATAGTGGTACGCAAATCGGCCACCTGTGTATTGGTTTTAGGGTTATCATATTGCGGCGAGTAAAATTCGCGGGCTTTATAATAACCTTGTGGCCATATAACACCAGCTTCATTTTTATTATCGGCAACAAACCCAGCACCGTGTTTTGTTGTAATTACCAATACCCCC
>Ga0206943_1083_pt1 | contig 24815 bp, 21 predicted proteins | sample Alteio_BWOrgHeat_7_FD_153243 | JGI IMG/M metagenome (GOLD analysis project Ga0206943, IMG submission 153243) | Enriched cells from forest soil in Barre Woods Harvard Forest LTER site, Petersham, Massachusetts, United States -... | ecosystem: Environmental > Terrestrial > Soil > Temperate forest > O... | reverse complement strand
AATGCAGGCCGAATATGGAGCCAATGGTAATGGTGTACAGATCAGACAAGCGTTTTGGGTGTGCCCTTAGCTTATCGTCCCATGCGAAATAGAGCAGCAGGGTAAAAGCCAGCACATCAATAATAAACTTAAAAACCAGCGCCGTATGGTTAAGCACCAGCATATCGCTGAATAACGAATGACCGGTATTATTCAGCACCAGGGCTAATTGCTGCAGATCTTTAAATATCACCAACACCATACCCGCGTAAGCCACCACCCGGCATAGTTTTTCTGAGTTTTTACCGAAGATAATATCCGTCAGCAAAACAAACAGGAACACCATGCACAGGCATATTTCAGGCATGAAATAGATCATGCTATCCAAAATATGGTTTAACTGGGCGGGTATATAGGGTAGCAGATCGTGCATTATTATTTCTGTAAAAACTGTACCAATAATAAAACCGAATCATTGATCTTGTCAAATACCAGCGAGGGCATTAAACCTAACACCAATACAATGCCTGCCAAAGGCAACAAGGTAATAACTTCACGGAAGTTGAGGTCGGTTAACGCTGTTTTCCAAACTTCGCCGCCTTTTATGGATAGGGAACCAAAAAACATACGCTGTAAGGTCCATAAAAAATAGGCCGCGCTAAATAGTATGCCTATCGCGCCCAAAGCCGCCATCCAATAAGGCAGCAGGCCGTTAACCCCCGGCGATTTAAATGCCCCGGCCAATGAAAATGCTTCGGCAATAAACGCCGAGAAACCCGGCAAGCCCAGCGAAGCGAAAAAGGCGATCATAACAAATACCGTATAACGCGGCATTATGCTGCCTAATCCCCTGAAGTTGTAAATATCCCGATCGTGAACCCGGTTATAAACCACCCCGGCCAAAAAGAACAGCATGGTAGCTAAAAACCCGTGGCTCACCATTTGCATTACCGCGCCGCTTATACCTTCGGCGGTTTGTGAGGCTATGCCCAATAAAACAAAACCCATTTGCGATACCGACGAATAGGCGATAAGCCGCTTCAGGTCCCGCTGTGCGAGCGCATTGAACGCTCCGTACAAAATGGATATAACACCCAGCAAACCCAGCCAGAACGCCCCGTTAGCCGCCACATCAGGAAATATGCTGATACATACCCGTATAATACCGTAACCGCCAATTTTTAATAATATCCCGGCTAAAATGATAGATACGGGGGTTGGCGCTTCCACGTGCGCGTCGGGCAGCCAGGTATGCAGCGGGAAAACCGGTACTTTGATAGCAAACGCGATAAACAGCACCACAAACCCAAGCGTACGGGCAGGGATACCAAAAAGCAGTTGATGATTAAATACTGAAAATATAGAGTCGTGCCCGTAATTGGCCGGGTTCATCATCTGTATCATGTTAAAGGTATGGTTGCCGGTGGCAGGGTCCTTTACAGACAGGTACAAACCTATCATCACCAGCAACATAAATACCGACCCAAACAAAGTATATAAGAAAAACTTTATAGCGGCATATTCCCGCCGTGCGCCGCCCCACATCCCTATTAAAAAGTATAAAGGCAGCAGCATCAGTTCATAAAACAGGTAAAACAGGAAGAAATCAAGCGAACAAAACACACCAATAACAGCCATATCCAGTATCAGGAACAGCACAAAAAAACCTTTCAAATTGCTCTTGATCTCCCATGACGATAAGGCGGCTATCACCAATATGAGCGAGGTCATGACTAATAGCGTAATAGAAATACCATCGATCCCCACAAAATAATCAACCTGCATTTTGCCCATGCTGCCCAGGTTAAGGTTTATCCACGGCAGTTTTTGCACAAACTGAAACTGGTCTTCGTGCATAATACCGCCAAACGCAGGGCCAGCTTTAAATTGCAGGTATATCCATACGCTCATACATAATTGAACCAGCGTAGCCGCAAAGGTAATATATTTAAAGCTACCGCGCAGGCTGGAAGGCAGCACCGCGATGACAAGCCCAAAGAGCAGGGGTATAAATATGAGGATAGTTAAAATATTCATCTTTGTTTTGAGATGGGAGATATGAGATGTGAGACATGAGATGTGAGATGTGGGATGTGAGGCGTAAGATATTCATCGCGCTTTAAAGCCGATGAATAACCATTTTTAAATCTCCTATCTAAAATCTCGTATCTCATATCTAAAATTTCAAACCTAAATAAATAAACAATACCAATATAATTACCAGCATACTAAACAGGTAATATTGAATTTTACCACTTTGAAAACCGCGTACAAAATTGCCAATACTTTCTACAATATAGGCAAGCAAACGGGTTATACCGTCAATAATATAATAATCAAACCAGGCAGCTATTTTAGCGGTAAACAGCGTTACGCGCGGCAACAGGTTGATAAAGCCGTCAATACCTTTGCGGTCAAACCAGGATACGGCCTTGCTTAACATCATTACAGGTTTTACAATGGCTATGGTGTATAGCTCATCAAAATACCATTGGTTGTAGGATAAGCGGTATAAAAATCCGCTTTGCGGGAACGGGTTGTCCTTACGCTTCAGGTAAAAGGCGTATCCGGCATAGATCACAAACAGGCTTAAAATATTTACCCCTACCGGGATAATGGTATGGTAGATATTTACCCGCTCTAAAAGATTGGAAGGACCTAAACCCGTAAATAACCACGCCCGTTCATATATAACCGGGTTTAACGAAAATAATGGAAACAAAGAGGCAATAGCGAGTAACGCCAGCGGTAATTTGTACTGCCATCCCCCATCGCTGATATGGATATTGATATGCTGGTGCGCTTTTTGTAATTTAAGTTTGCCAAAAAACACTTTCACTATTAACCGTGCAACATAAAACGCGGTCAGCCAGGTGGTAAGCACAGCGCCTATGGGTATGAGTTTAAACCAAAGGCTTTTACCATCGGCCCAGTCAAAAGCTTGTACCAAAATGCCATCTTTTGATAAATAGCCCGAAGTAAACGGCAAGCCTACCAGGGCCACGCTACCAATAATAGCGGCAATAAAAGTGAACGGTAGCTTTTTACGCAAGCCGCCCATATTTAAAATATTTTGAGGGTCGATGTCTAAATTGTTGTCATCCTTAATATGCTGCATTTGGTGTATTACAATGCCTGCCACCAAAAACAACAGGCACTTAAAAAACGCGTGTGTTATTAAGTGAAAAAATGACGAGGCATAAGCGCCAATGCCCATAGCCATGATCATATACCCCAACTGTGATATGGTTGAATAGGCCAAAATGCGTTTCAGGTCGTTTTGAGTAAGCGCGATGGTGGCGGCCATAAAGGCCGTGAAACAACCAACGGCTGCCAATATATCTAACTCGGTTGTTGTAAACAGCGGATAAACGCGGCCCAGTAAAAACACCCCGGCCGCCACCATGGTAGCGGCATGAATGAGTGCAGAAACTGATGTTGGCCCTTCCATAGCATCGGGCAGCCAGGTATGCAGCGGGAACTGTGCCGATTTTGCGGCAACCGCCAAAAATATGCCGCCGCAGGCAACGTATTGCCATAGCACAGGTTCAACCCGTGTGGCAGTAACCCAAAAACCGTATTTTACCATCGATTGGCTCACCAATCCGCCGGTGCCAAAAAGCTGATCGATATCAAACGAACGGAATAGAGCGAACAAGATCATGATAGCTATTAACAGGCCAACATCGCCAATGCGGTTCATGATGAAGGCTTTTTTATTGGCCAGTATCGCTGCTTCTTTGGTAAACCAAAAGCCTATTAACAGGTATGACGAAAACCCAACCAGTTCCCAAAAAACATAAAACAGCAACAGGTTATCGGCCACCACCAGCGCCAGCATACTGAAACTAAAAAAGCTGAGATAGGTAAAATAACGCTTATACCGCTCATCGTGCCGCATATAGGCGGTTGAGTAAATATGCACCGGCAACGCTATAACCGAAACCAGCAGCAGCATTAATGCCGAAAGGTTATTCAATAAAATACCCGCGTATATTTTGCTGTTACCAATGGTAAACCAAAGTTGTTGTGAATGAACCTGGTGGCTGTTCCATATTTTGGCAAAAACCATTACCGACAAAATACAGCTTCCCAAAATTGCCAATGTAGATACCCAGCCCGCAGCTTTATTACCCTTACCCGGCAGGCAGCAATTAACCACAAACGCCAGTAAAGGCAACAGCACCGCCGCCAATGCTAAAAGCAGGGTTAATGAATCGTTGTATGGCAGGTATGTTTGCAAATTATTTGTTATACGCTTTAATTATGTCCATCCAATAGTTTAAAAGAACGTCATTGCGAGGAACGAAGCAATCTCTAATGAGATAGGTAACGAGCTTTGTATGTCCTGCGGCTTTTCCTCACCAACAAATTTCTGGTGTTTGATTAGCATGTGCAGAGATTGCTTCGTTCCTCGCAATGACGGCAGTTTAGATTTTGTTCTGGTATATTATCAATGTTTCATTTTTATTAAAATCTCAATCCTTTAACCTATTAATCTCTCCCGGGTCAATTGTTTTATAACGCCTGTACACGTTTAGTATAATGGCTAATGCAACGGCTGTTGTTGCGGCGGCCAGTACAATGGCGAATAAGGCAAATACCTGCCCGCTGTTATTTAGCTTATCGTACTTGCCAAAGGCTACCAGGTTTAAAATGGCGGCGTTCAGCATTAGCTCAATGCCTATTAATATTTGTATGGCGTTGCGTTTTGATACGATCATGTATAAGCCTATGCAAAACAGGGCAGCGCTTACTATTAAAAAATCGGTGAGGGTTATCATTGTGTTTCCTCCTTCCGCGATAAATGTGCCGCGCCAATTAAGGCCACCATTAACAATATGGATATGGCTTCAAAAGGCAATAAATACCGCGTCATTAAATTTATCCCGATATTATCTGTCACCAAATCATTTGAGGCGATCACATTTTTTGTGATAACGGCATCCTTTATCCAGCTTAAATTATCCGCGTCTATTTTTAACACCACATTCAGCATTACCACAAAAAATAGTAGCGCTACCGCCAGCGCAGGCATTTTACGCCAGCTGATAAACTTACCGGTTTGCTGTAAAGCATTTAGGGTTTGTTTACCCGATAGCATAAAGGCGAACAAAATAAGCACCAATATACCACCCACATAGATCACAATTTGAGTGATGGCCACAAAATCGGCCAGGGCCAAAACATATAAACCGGCCAGCGCAAACAGCGTTATAAAAAACATAAACACCGACCGCACCAAATTCTTCGTAGCCGCCACAAATACCGCCGAACCTAATACAATAAAGCTCGTTACATAAAAAAGCCCTTGTGCTAAAGTCATACTTCGCCCTCCTTTTTCTGCATAGCGGCTAATTTTGCCGCCTGTTTTTCTGCCTGTTGCGCTTCTATCAATTTCCTTTTTTCGGCAGCATCTTCGGGTGTCATATCGCTAAACTCGTACGTTAGCTGGCTTATCTCAAATACACTTTTATTATATTGGTTGGTCATTATAATACATTCGGTGGGGCAAACTATAGTGCATAACCCGCAATACATACATTTAGCCATGTCGATATCAAACTTAGCGGCATACAGGCGTTTGGTAGTACCATCGGATGTTTGCCCAATAGCTTCCGTAGCTTTTATGGCTTCAATATCAATACAATCAACCGGGCAAATTTTAGCGCAAAGGTCGCAAACAATACAGTCGTCCATTTCTACGTCCAACTGGTAGCGGCCAACTTCGGGCACGGGCAGTTTTTGGTGAGGATATTGTATGGTATTGGTGCCTTCCAACTGCTTAAAATAATTACCATCGCTTACAGATATGACCTTCCTTTTGGCGTTTGACGCAAAAAGGTGTTTCAGGGTAAGGGTTAGCCCCCGCCATGTAGTTATAAATCCGTTTAGCGTGCGTTTGATCATTATTGTTTGAACCTTGATTCGTAGGATTTTTATGATTTACCTGATGATTTGATCTTCTTGTAAAAGATTTGACAACTTTTTAAAAGTTGTCAAATCTAAAATATTTTAAACTTAACAAATTAACAGCTCACAACTGCCTGCTCACTACATCATAAACAATCGCCATATCCCAGATATTAACATACAGGCAAAAGCCAGTGGGGTTAACACTTTCCAGCATAAATTCATCAACTGATCTACGCGTAGGCGGGGCATTGTCCACCTAATCCACATTTGTATGCCTACCAGCGTTAATGATTTTAGTGCTATCCAAATTATCCCCCATACTGTGCTGGTTGTCCAGTCGGCCAGGTGTACCGGGCCCATATTGGGCAACGGTGTGTTCCACGCGCCTAAAAACAATATCACGCCTACCATTGATACCATGAACATCATGGAATATTCAGCCAAAAATATCAGCCCGAACCGCAGGCCCGAATATTCGGTATGGAAACCCGAAACCAGTTCAGATTCAGCTTCGGGTATGTCAAACGGTGCGCGGTTACTTTCAGCTAATGAAGCTATGAAATAGATCACAAACGCGATAAGCAAATGCGGCGCCCTGAAAATATTCCAGGCCATTATCCCTCCTGCTGATGAAACGTCCCAGTAGCCCAGAAATTTGATCTTTTCTGTTGATAATATACCCTGCTGCGTGGCGATGTCCTGCAGGTTTAAAGTCTGGGCTATCATCACTACCGATATTAACGCGAAACCCGCAGGTATTTCGTAAGATATGATCTGCGCGGCCGAGCGCATGGCGCCCAATATGGAGTATTTATTGTTTGATCCCCATCCGGCCATTAATATGCCCAGGGTTTCGATAGAGATAATGGCGAAAATATAATATAACCCTAAGTTTAATTTTGAGGGCGCCAAACCCGATGCCCAGGGCAACGCGGCAAAGCCTAAATAAACCGATATGAAAATAATAGCCGGGGCCATCATAAATAATAGTTTATCGGCGGCGGCGGGGATAATCAATTCTTTTTGAACCAGCTTTAATATATCGGCAAAGGTTTGCAGGGTGCCGTATTTACCGGTTTCGGTAGGGCCAAGCCTGTCTTGTATAAACGCAGACACCTTACGCTCGGCATAAACACCAAACAGCGCGAATAACGCCGAAAACGCGAAAAGACCTATCGCTACGAGGATATATGTAAGGTAAAAGTTCAATTAGCTTGCTTTGTGGCAAAGATAGTGATTAGAGATTGGTTTTAAAGGTTGGAGTTGTTGTAGATGTTGGAAAGTGTTGGAAAGGTTAGAGAGGTTGGAAGGGTTGCAAACGTTTTTTGACTAACCGTTTAATAAATTGATCAAACAACCGATTTTAAATCATTTAGCAATTTTAGGGCAATTTCGGGCGCATCGCAAACCGGGGAATCATTTTGCTTAGCGTCCATAAATGTTTCAAAACTTCCGGCAGTATAATTAAATATATCAGCAGGCAGTTCAAAACCATTAAAACCACGAGGGCTCCATGGCCGCGAAAGGCATAGTATTTTCAAACCAAAAGCCCTCATGGCAGCAACCGAACCACTTTTATCGCTGATGGCAAATGCTGTAAGGGATATACCCAATTTTGCCTTGCTAAAAACTTCGGCTATTCGTTCTGCAGGTCGTTCGCCTAATAATTCAACTTCCAAACCGTTTGATTCCCATGCGTCTATCCACCTGTTACGTTCTTTTTCATTTGACCGGCCTAAAAATGTCAAAATGATTTTAACCTGGTTTTTTCCCATGTAAGCAGCTACGTCTTTAGCCAGGCTGTCAATAGGCGCGCCCTGGTGTATTTCTCCAAAAACAAGCAATCTTTTTACTTTCGTATCTTCAACAATAGCTTTATCAATGATCGGAATATTTGAAAAAATGGGTAAATATTGGGCCTCAAACCCCAGTTTTGCCAGTTGCAACTGATATAAAATTGTTTGTGTGTGGATAGCCCATGGCTTTAAATTAGCTATCATAGACTTTATCAAAAACCGTTGAACCCTGCCCCACCATATCAATTTTTGAGAAGTTTCATATTCCATACCCACCCATAGCTCATGAAACATAATATGCCATGGCCTGGTTGAATTTATTGATAATAAAAATTTGCTTAATCCAATAGTTAATCCTTTTGAATGAAATCCAAAAGGCACAAACTGCAAACTCACCCATTGAGGGTCAAATTGATCTATCCAATTTTTGGCATGTTTTGAACGTTCCGTTTTATCATAAAAAAAAGGGATGCGCATAACCCGGACCTCAACACCGTCACATTGCTGAATATTTGTAGTAACTTCATTAATATTCTTATCGCTTATTGATAATATGGCAATATCGTTACCCTGCTTAATTAATGCGGCAGCAAGGCAACGGGTATAGTCACCCACACCATCATGGCCCGGCTCAAGTGAACTACAGATGAACGCTATTTTCATTCAGGTAATTAAGTTAAATGATTAACTATAAATTTATGATTGCCAAAATTCTTGCTGAATAGTTTTCATGTTAAAGCTTTGCCGGGCTAAATTTTTGGCGTTTTTTGAAATTTCACCTTTATCATTTAGCAACTCTGTAATTGACTTTACCATGTCATCCACATTTAGCGTATTACAACAAATGGCCGCATCCACACCGGTTAACTTAATACAAGCCGCGCTATCAGCAGGGCCATGATAAAGTATAGTGCCCGGGCTGCCCAGGTAACCCACCATTTTTGTTGAAAGGCTATACAAATAAAAATCAGGCTTCGTAAATTCAATCGGAAGATAGAGAATTGATGCCAAATTCAGTTCATTTTTAAGTTCGCTATCATCCAATGTTACCGGTTTATAGTCAACTGCAAATAACCGGTTATTCAGAAAATCAACATCCTGCGTACCGCGCAGCAGCAATTTAAATGATAAACCCTGCCTCGATAATTGATCAAGTGAATCGGCGAGAATCTTAAATAGTGGTATATAACCCACATGAAGGAGACCGGCAAAATAAACAATTACAGGCGTTGTAGTTGTTATTACAGGCGCACTTATTTCATCATCATCAACACCATCGGTAATAATAGTGTAGGGTTTGTTTCCAAATAGTTTTTGGTATTCGTCGCCCAGTTCTTTTGATATCACCAGCCTTCTGTTTGCCCGGTTCCACAAATTACTGGTCACGGCAAAAGGGCTCGACATAGTTAAAAAATGATCATGGAAAGAAACCCATAACTCTTTTCCGCTGCAAAATTTATCATTACATAATGCAGCCGAAAACGGGCCATGATTTACAACGTGCACCACATCATAAGTTGTTTTTAATGCCGCTTTACGGATACGGTTTATTGTCAAAAACCTTAGCGGATATTCCCTTAACCAGACTACACCATCTCGCAGATACCAGCGCATCCACCGCCGTGTAGCCGGTTGCACCGTTATTATATTTTCATTGATATTTCCTGTTTTGGGTTTTGAGGCATAACCCTCAACAGCTAACGATATAACCTGCTGCTCCCTGCCCCGGTATAAGCGGCGAAGGATACGGCTACCACCGCCATTGGCGTATAACGAAAATGCCTGGAATGAAAGTAGCCTCATGCGTATATAAATAGCTTACCTGGAAAGATTTAAATGGTGAATTTAGGCAAATTAGCAGGTATTAGAACAATGACTAAATAAGATTTTCTAATTCACTTATCATCTTTGCTTTAACGCTTCCACAATTTGTTTAATGGTTTCTTCTAATGAAATGGTTATATCCCAGCCCGGGTAATGCGTGCGCATTTTTTTAAGGTTTGAAATATAGCAAATATGGTCGCCTATGCGGTTCTCCTTTACATAAGTGTAAATTTGAGGTTTCCCCGAAAATTGCTCCGCTATTTTAAACGCCTCCCATATTGAACATGAATTGTCACGGCCACCGCCTATGTTATATACCTCTGCAATGCGGGGGGCATTGATAAAGGCTTCTATAAATGAAGCAACATCATGCGAGTGAATATTGTCACGAACCTGTTTGCCTTTATACCCAAAAACCTTGTATTCCCGTCCTTCTAAATTGCATTTAACCAAGTAGCTCAAAAAGCCATGCAACTCAATACCCGAATGATTGGGGCCGGTTAAGCAGCCGCCACGCAGGCAACAGGTTGGCATATTAAAATACCGTCCGTACTCCTGCACCATAACATCAGCCGCAACTTTTGACGCCCCAAAAAGCGAATGGGTGCTTTGGTCAATAGAAAAATCCTCGGCAATGCCATCGGCGTACATGGGGTCATTGTAATCCCACCGGATTTCTTTTTCTATTAAAGCAATGGTATTTGGCCTGTCGCCATAGACCTTATTTGTTGACATGTGCACGAAAGGCGATTCGGGGCGGGCACGGCGGGCCGCTTCCAGCATATTAAGTGTACCAACCGCATTGGTATCAAAATCTTCAAATGGTATGGTGGCCGCTCTATCATGCGAAGGCTGTGCGGCAGTATGTACAACGGCATCGGGCTTTATTTGGAAAAGCAGTTCCTGTACTCCTTTTCTGTCGCGGATATCAATTTCATGATGATGAAATGCCATCCCTAATTTATCAGCCAGTCTTTTTTGATTCCACCTGGTATCGCCTTGCGGGCCGAAAAACGCTGCTCTTTGATTATTATCAAAACCATGAATCTCCCACCCAATATTTGCAAAATAGGTGCATACCTCCGACCCTATTAAACCCGACGAACCTGTTACTAATATCTTCTTATTAGCATTTACCATAATAACCTATTAAATTTTCAGCTAAGATATAAATCTATTTATTCCTTCTGCCCATCGTTTTCGCATGGGCAATGTTCCTGTTTCATTGCGGACCAGGTTTTGGGCATTTTTCAAAATTTCAACAATCCCCTCTTTGTAATGAAGTAAGTTAAAAGCATTTCTAACAGCATTTTCATCACACTCCTCAACCACAACCGCGGCACTATTCCCTTTTAAATATTTCATCATTGCCGCATGCGGGGGGCCAACCGCCAATATGGGCACGCCTGAAGCCAAGTATTCGCTCATTTTAGTGGCTATATTAAATGCCGACATATTGCGCATTTTCTCCAAAAAACTCATCGGAAGCAATACTACATCATAATTCCGCATCGTCAACAAAACCTGGCCGGGGCTTACCCATTCCTGCAAATAAACATTGTCCAGGCAAAGTTCTTCGGGCAATTTTTCAACTCCCGAGTAAATGTGCAACTGTGTTTCGGTACCGGTCAATGCTTTTGCAACACAATTTAAAGCATCGAGCTGCCATGCTGTTACCGCACCAAAATAGCCTATTTTGAAGGGTTGTTTTTCGGCGTGAACCGGCTGGGCATTATTAGCGGGCAAATCAAACGGGCTAAATAATACGGTTGATCCAATTCCAAACCTGTCATGGTAAAATTCCTGCATAGCGGGGCTGATAACAAAAACATGTTCAGCCTCCCGCAAATGTTTTTCGAGTACTTGTCCAACCCCTTTAGGATAATGCCATTCGCCGTTATTGTATTGAACAACATGATCATCCATAACCCAGGTAATGTATTTTACTTTATGGCGGCGTTTAAGGGCCTCCAATGTGTAAATTGAAGATAACCCCTGCGGGCATACCAGGCAGTTTATCAGTTCATCATTTTCAAATTTACCTGCCAATGCCCGGGCAGCTTTTTCGGCTGCCTTTTTTTTGATGAATGACTGGTCATTGATAGCAGCTGCTAAGGACCGCCCAATTATTGAGCGTACGGCATTACCTTCCCAAACAGATGTTAAATCAATATCCTTATCACCAAATCGCCGTGCTGCAGGCAAATCATAGGCAAAACGACTTAAATGCGCAAAGTACTTTATCTGCATTAAATCATTGCCCATTACCCTTTGCAGGGTTAACCCTCCGCCATGCAGATCGGTTATTGCCATTTCAGAAAGGTAAAGATCGAATTTCATAATTATTACACCTTCACTTCAATATATGCTAACTTGCGGTGCCAGTAAATTTTTGATAAGTAGTTATTTTTCGAACCAATATTTATCTTTTCTGATCCAGTCATAGGGCTTAAACCAAACTGGTTTTATGGCCCTGTAAATAATCAGAAAAAAGGGGCCTAAAAAAAAATAGTGGAAATAAAACCATGCTTTTTCATAAACCGGAATTCGTGCCTCTTTTATAAATCTATAATTTAAAAAGCCACCGTACCTCTTTGAATCATACTTTTCTCGTACGGATTCAAAGTTATCAATACTTGCCGCAACAATACATTCCTTTATTATATTATCAGTAGGATTGTTAAGTTCTATCAGTTTTTTTCCATTAATGCCCCAAAATTTAAAGTCTATTTTCATGGAAGCTGATCCTTCCCGGTAATATGGGTTTATGATCTGGATAAATGGGATCGGTTTAGTCCAGTTGGATGTGCACAACCATGATATACCACTACTGCACCCGACAAGCAAATGGCAATAATTAGCAAGTTCCGCATTTTCGCGCCAGCTAATAACGCTACCGTCTATCATATTTGGATTGGCAGAAACAAATGATTGATCTGATGTTAGGATAAATTTGATGTTCTTGTTTTGATCTGCCACTTGCTCTGCCAATTGCTTTGCCCGCTCAAATGTCATTAATGATTGTCCGCTTTGGGGGGCACATTCAAAAAGAATATTAAATGTGTTTTTAGTTATTGTGTGTGTTTTACAAAACTCAGTGACGTTGTTTTTTTCGTCATCGGTTAGGTAAATTAATGGTTGCGGATCAATTGTTACCCGGTGCGGATAGCATCTAAACAGGGATGAGCGTGTAGTGCCAAACCATTTTTCTTGGTTTAGCCCGGCATAATCGGTTATAAAAATCTTGTTGAATTTATGATAACTACCTGTATTTGCGATATACTCATCAATTTTATCTCTTTGATTTTGTATATCCCCTGATCCATTTAAAGGTATTTGTATAATATCATCTATGTAGGGATTGTTTTTAATTACCTGGGCGCATCTGGAGCCTATAAGCCAGGTAAGATGGCAGCCGGGATAATCAACTTCCTTTATCTGCCTGGCAATTGTAGTTACAAATAAACAATCACCATTGGCTGCAAGTTGCACCAGTAGTATTTTTACCTGTTGCATAATTCAGTCAAAATATTGTTTATTGCATCTATACACTTATTTCTTTCTAAGTTTAGTATAGCCAATTTTTTTACTACAATATCTTTTTCTTCTGCGGGTACCAATTCAAATTCATACACTTTTTCCTGTTCATGCCATAAGTCGCAGTTTACTTTTGCTAATTCTGAAAATACCTGCCCTAAATTTCCGGTAATTGCTTTTGTTTCATTACCTGCTTCTTTATATACCTTATTAGCAGCAAAACTTAATTTTTCAATCGGGATTGCCCCTGATAAAGCATTTGCTAAAAACTGATCTATCTCTTCTGTAAGTTGCTCCTGCTGGCTTTTAAGGCTTGCTAAACGTTTAGCATCCTCGCTATGAAACTGTTTAAGTTTAACAATAGTTAATTTATCGCAAAGTGACCCTAATGTTTCAGCCATTGTATTATTTATTAGTAGTCATCATCAAATCTATCAATTGGTAAAAATCAACCCGGGGCTTCCAACCCAAACTATAAATAAGTTGCGGGTTACTTACCAGGGTTTGATATTCGGGCACAAAACCTTGTTTAACCACCACAAAGTTTTCCCAATTTACGCCAATTTTATCAAAACATCCAACTATCCAGTCTTTAATACTATAAGCTTTACCCGTGCCTATAACAGTTTCAAAAACGGCATCCTGGTTTATTAATATCCAAATTGCTTCCATACAGTCGCCGGCATAATTAAACTCTTTTCGCACATCAATATTCCCCAGTTCCAACAATTCATTACTGCCCTGGGCTATTCGCTGCACCGCTTTTACAATTTTCTGATTCACATGTTTTTCACCACGCAGGGGGCTATCATGATTAAAAAAATAGCCAACATATACCTTTAATCCAAAGGCTGCCCGGTAATACCTGCCGGCATATACAGATTGAATGCGGGCAACCGAGTAAGCACTGCTGGCCTCAAATGCAGTTAACTCATTTATTGGAAGGCCCTCATTTTTAAACTGCATTGCACTCCCTGATAAAAACACCTTTGCAGGTGGGCAATGCAACCTTACAGCTTCTAAAATATTTAGCGTTCCTGTACTTATCGTTTCATGATTTTCAAATAATGCAGCATGTTGGGTAGTTGAATTTGCTGCTAAATGAAAAATATAATTGGGTTGTTGATGTTTGATCAGCGATTCAACAAAATCAAAATTACTTACATCGCCTTTTATGTCGTCACCGTTTCTCGAAATTTTAATTGTTTCAATATTATTGCTTTGTAAAAGCGCCGCCAGGTAATGGCCATCCTGCCCGTTTGCACCCCAAATTAGAGCTTTCATAATTTATGCTTCCCACTTTATATTTTTTAACAATGCAGTATTTGCTGTGTGCTTATTTACAAATATTGCATTATAAAAATTACTGTATATGTGTAAATAATCTTTGCTGTCCATATATGAACGTATTTCTGCAAATTCATTATTGCTTTCAACCATAAGTACAGCGGCCCTATATTTATCCCAATCATTACTTTTCAAAACAACCAGGTCATGTCCTTCTGCGTCAACCGACATAAAATCTATTTCATTAACTTTTAATTCCTGGTCTAGTATGTTTTTTAATGAGTTGGTTTTTACTTTCCCCGATGTGAGCTCTAAGTTCAACATTTTAGCCATCTTTTCAGCCGCTTGTTGATCTAAGGTTGATAGCGTAGAGTCATCCGACAAATAGTAGAAAACCAGTTCACGTTCGCTATCAGAGATAGCTACATTAAGATTTATATCCCGCGGCCTGCTATCCTTTAGGTTAATAAAAGCCTTTAAGTTTGGTTCTATATTTATGCCGTGCCATCCCCTTGTATAAAACTTTTGGGTATTACTGTTAAAGATTGGATCATTTGCCCCAATATCTATATAAAACCCTTTTTCCTTTTGCCCTAAAAGCATATCTATTAAAAGGTCTTCGTTAAACTGGCTAAACGATTGCAAAACATCATGTACAAAAGGCTGCAGCGTATGATGGGAACTTGCTTTTGCTTTCGGAAATATTTTCCTGTATGCCTTAAATATAATGGGGGGGATAAAATCAGCTTTTTTAAACCGGGACGGCTTTAACACTTTAATATTTTGATTATCTTTTATTGGCAGCGCAACACTTTTACCTGATTTTTTTATGTGCTTAACGCCATAGTCGGCTAGTAATTTTTCAAACTTTAAAGCAAAATTTATCGGCGCCCAATCCTTTTGAATTTTTAAAACGCTTGCGGGCGTATTGATAATTGCATTTTTTAAATTTTGAAACGGATATGGTTTTATATATTGATGAATATGCCTGAACGTATTATCGGTCGAAACAACCAGTGGCCTTCCGCTGGTAATTGCCTGGTCGGTAGTCGCTGATAAGCCCGGCAAGTTTCTATTATATAAAAACATATTAAGTGTGTTTTGCGAACACCATTCAATCAGCTCCTCTTTGTTAAAGAAATTGCTCGTTATTTTAACTTTCACGCCTTGTTTCGTGGGATAATCATTTAAATAGTTAACCAGCTGATCATACTTATCGCCTAAAACATAATCGCCTTTAGGTATATTTATTTTAACAATGGCTTCATCAAATTCGCGGTTTACTGCTTCAATAACCTTGTCAAACCCTTTTCCATCTGTTGCAAAACCAAATGTTCCTATTTCGGGTATCTCCTTTTCCACATAGCTAAACTTTGCTCCAATATTTTCTAATGGCCTTGGAAAGGTATAAACTTTAGGATTACTTGATCTTAATGTAGGGTCAAGCACAATGTAGGCATCAAAATCATTTTCGGGGCACATCACAAACGGATCACCCGGCAACACTTCTAAAACTATTGTGGCTTTTAACCCGGGCAGATCCCTGATCAAACCGGTATCAAGCCAAGCCATTGTAATAGCGTGATAATTAAAAATATAAAAATCGTAATCTAATGAAATTTCTCTGTGTACTTCATCAACTTCGTGATAGGCAATACTGTAGGTATCTGAAAGCTTAAGGCAGTCATAACACATTTTCCCCGATTCATGAATACTGCAGTTGGCTTTAGCAGTATTTATAAATAAGCCTTTCAAGTTTTCTCCCATATTACATTTATATAGAACTAAACAATTTCTATTTCCGGAAGCGGAAAAATAAACTTTCCGCCCCTTTCAGCATAGTCTTTTTCGCGAGCCAATATGTTATGTTTAAAATGCCAGGGCAATACCAGGAAATAGTCGGGGTTCAGGGCGTGGGCTTCCTGCTCAGAAATGATCGGAATATTTGTACCGGGTGTAAATGAGCCAAATTTTTCTTCATTAACTTCTGCTATATAAGGAATATGCTTAGTGGTTAGCCCGCAAAACTGAAGCAATACATTACCCTTTGTCGAAGCACCGTACCCAATTATGGTTTTGCCATCCTCAACCAATGCCTCAATCAGTTGCAGTAAATCTTTGCGATGTTTAAACACCCTTTCTTCAAAATCGCGGTATGGTTTTGGGGTATCCAGCCCCATATCAGTTTCCTGTTGCAGCATCCAGTTAATAACTGCATTGTTTCGTTTGTAGGATGCGTTTTTTTTACAAGCCGTAACCGCAAAACTCCCCCCATTAATGGCATTCATCTGGACGTCAACCACGCTCATACTACAGCTTTCGAGCAGGTTTTTCACCACTTTAAATGAATAAAATTCCAAATGTTCGTGGCAAATCGTATCGTACGAATTTGTACGCAGCATTGATGGCATGTAGCTTTGTTCAAAATGCCATATACCTTCATCATCCAATACTTCTGCTATATCTTTCACAAAAGCCACCGGGTTTTCCAGGTCATAAAACATGGCAATGGAAGTTATGATCTTAGCTTTTTCATTTGGAAAAGCTGTGCGGAAAGATTTAGCCGAAAAAAATTCGGGTATCAGCTTAATATTATCCGTGTAATATGCTGCAAATTTCAAACCAGTGGGGTCAATGCCAACTTTTCTGAAATTACCGGTATATGCCTTTAGCGACGTGGCATCATTACTGCCAATATCAATTACCAGGTCGGCATCAGATAACTTAACCAACCTTTCAAGTGTTTTTATTTTATTAGTTAAATGCGATACCATTGACGCGTTTAAACCCGAACGGTAACCATAATTATCGCCATACATCTCATCCAAACTGTATGATTGTTTCATTTGTAATAACCCGCTATCAGGGCACCACACCAGGTCTAAAGGGCCTTTTGTAATATTTTCATCAACTGATTTAGGGAAAACACCTGTTAAGTATTGCTCCCCAAGTGATAAAACAGTAATAAGATTTGTACTATTGCTAACCCTGCACTTTTTTATCTCTGTGTACATACTGCATCGTTATTTTTCTTTCGAGATCTTTCAATATCGTCAAAAGAACTTATTTTATATAATTATATGATAAATCCTGATTATATACTACTTACATCCCACTTTGGCTCAAAAAAAATATAGCCGTAATCCAATCCTTCCGTACCTGCATATCTTGAACCGCCGTCTGCTATATCCATAGTTATAATATCTTCTAATAAACTTATTACATATTGGTTATGAACCAATGTGGCAACTGTAAAAGTAAACGCGCCGGGCCTCAAAAAATGTTCGGGTATTTCTGCTACTGCACTAATGTACTTTTTTGAATTATATTTCCCTTCTTCTAACGCTACATCAGATGTAAAAATAGCTTTACCATGTAAATCTCTGAGCACTAACCGCAAATCAGCATTTTTAATCCACCTGTTAACCTGTAGTTTAATAACTATTTCAATTTTTTGCAAGTGCGTAAAAGTGGTTATTTTTTCGCCTTTTTCGTTTTGGGTATATACCTCAGCAATGGCCATATCTTTGCTTGTATCTTCGGCTATATACCCCTCATGGTTTTCTCTTGATTGTTTTAAATAATAATCAATAACCTTGCGGGTATAATCATTCTTGATGACGTTACCCTGTTGTAATAAAATTGTCTTAGTACATAGTTGCGCCACGGTCCCCATGTTATGGCTTACAAATAACACGGTCCGGCCCTCTCTTTTACTCACATCATTCATTTTTCCCAGGCATTTTTTTTGAAACTCGGCATCGCCAACAGCTAATACCTCGTCAACAATTAAAATTTCAGATTCTAAATGCGCTGCTACTGCAAATGCCAGTCTAACATACATCCCTGACGAATAGCGCTTAACCGGGGTATCAATATATCTTTCTACGCCTGCAAAATCAACAACTTCATCAAATTTCTTTTTGATCTCGCGTTTGGTCATGCCCATTATGGCGCCATTTAAATAAATATTTTCGCCCCCGGTTAATTCGGGATGAAAGCCTGTACCAACTTCCAATAAGCTTGCAATACGGCCTTTTATTTTAATATTGCCTGTTGTGGGAGAGGTAATTCGGCTTAATATTTTCAACAATGTGCTTTTCCCTGCACCATTACGGCCAATAATACCAATAGCGTCACCCTGGTTAACTTCAAAGTTAATGTCTTTTAAACTCCATACAATATCGCTTATCCCTTTTGAGGTTCGGTCATTGGCTTCCCCAATGGCCAAAAAAGGATCATTCTTCCCTCGCATTAATGCCCACCACCGCTCAATATCACGACTTAATGTGCCGGTACTAAAATCACCTAATTGATATGCTTTAGATAAATTTTCAACTTTGATGGCAATATCACTCATGTTTATTAGTCTGCTTTAATAAATAACACTTAAACCGTATCAACAAAGTTTTTCTCCACATTATTAAAAACTATTAACCCAACCAAAAAAACCACCAGGCTGGCAACTATACTATAAACAAAAGCGCCAAGGTAAAAATGACCGTTACCACCCAAAAAGCCATATCTAAAAGTTTCAATTAAACCACTCATAGGATTAAGGGCAATTATACTGCGATATTTTGCCGGGGCCGCCGAAAGTGGGTAAATTACAGGAGTAGCATACATTAATAGCTGAACACCAAAACTAACTACAAAAGTTAAATCACGATATTTGGTGGTGAGGCCCGTAATTATTAATCCAAGTCCGAGGCCTAAAATGGCCATTAACAACATAATGACCGGGAACAATAAAATATACCAGTTAGGCTCAACCTTATCTCCTTCAAAAAGATAATATAGGAGGAGTATTATAAATAAGATGAACTGTATCCCAAATTTAACCAGGTTTGAAAATACGATGCTTAAGGGCATTATTAACCGCGGGAAATAAACCTTACCGAATATGCTTGCATTGTCCCTAAAAACTGTGGAGGTTTTATTAAGGCTGTCGGCAAAATAATTCCACGCAACTGTACCTGCCATATAAAAAATTGGGGCGGGCGCCAAATCGGTGCTAATTTTAGCCAGGTTGCCAAAAATAAAAGTGAAAGTAATGGTGGTAAAAATAGGCTGTATAAAAAACCATAATGGGCCAAATATTGTTTGCTTATAAAAAGAAACAAAATCACGCCTAACTAACAGCCACAGTAAATCGCGATAAGCCCAAACATCTTTTAAATGCAGGTTAAAAACACTACTCTGTGGTTTAATTTCCAGGTCCCAGTACTCGGGTGAGCTTTCAACTGCCATATTATTTTGTGCGTTAATTGTGCTCTATGCTCAAGCAGCATGGCCACAATTTAGTATTAAGCTTTATTTGCTTCCAAATATTTTTTTAGTGGCCTTGGTTGTTTTTTGTTTTAAAGCTTGTTTTTCCTCTTTCTCATCCTGAGTATATCCGTAACCATATCCTCCGCCATAACCGTAACCGTAGCCATAGCCATAATTGGCTCCGTATGCCCCACCGTAAGTACCCAAAATACCTCTTGCTTTAATGCCATTAAAAATAATGTTTACATTATTCATTTCTCTGTTGGCATACAGTTGTTCAATTAAATTAAGATAAAACTTAGGTGTATATTTATGGCGCACCATATATAAACAGGCATCTATGTATTTATTCAATATTTTAGCATCAGTTACTAAACCAATTGGCGGCGAATCAATTAAAACATAGTCATAATCATTCTTCAGCTTATCCATTAAAACATCAAGCCGGCCATTTAACATTAGTTCGGTTGGGTTAGGAGGTATATTTCCGGCAGGGAGTATAAAAAGCCCCGGTATATTGTTGCTCTCCATTGATACCGTAATTTTTTCAATTGGTGCAAGGCCGGCCAGGTAATTACTAATACCCGGTTCCTGGGCAATATTCATCATTTTACTTATTTTGGGTTTGCGCAAATCAAATTCAAGCAATACCACCTTTTTACCGGTTAACGCTAAACTTACAGCCAAATTTAAGCCCATGAAGCTTTTTCCTTCGCCCGAAATGGATGATGTTACCAATAAGGTTTTTTTATCACCATGTATGCCTATGTAACTCAACGAAGTACGCAGCGCCCTTAATTGCTCGGCAATAATGGTCCGTTTTCCATCTTTTATAACTAAAGCTTCGCTGCTTTCATCATGCATAATTTCTGCAAGTATTGGGGCATTCGTCGCTCTTTCAATATCCGAGCGGAAAAGCACCTCCTGGTTAAATTGCTCCCTTATCAAAACAAAAGCCACGCCGGCAAAAACCCCCATAAATAATCCAATTAAGTATATATTTAATGCAATAGGTTTAATGGGATATGAAGTACTTTCTGCATAATTAACAACGCGGCTATCTGCAACTGCCGAGGCCTTGGATAAAGCGGCTTCTTCCTTTTTTTGAAGTAAATAGGTATATATACTATTTTTTATAGCTTGTTGGCGGGTTATCTCTAACAACTGGCGTTCTTTTTGGGGAACATTTTTTAACAAGTATGAATTTTTATCAAGCTCGCCCTGCAACCTGTTTTTTGTAGTGAGCAAATTTTGCCTTTGCGTATGGATATTCTCTAAAATACTTGACTTAATTTGATTAACCTGGTTTTTTGAGGTTTGAATAGTTGTAGAGTTTTCGCCCGAAGTTTGACTTTGCTTATCCAACTCCAATTCGCTTGTATTTAACTTTTCAAATAGTTGATTTAACAATGGATCTGTTATCCCCAATGTAGAGGGCGCGGAGCCTTTAACCCCATTTTTTTTAACAATATATTTTTCAATCTCGTCTAAAACATCCAGCTGAATTTGGATCTGAGATATGCTTTCGTCATTATGTTGTACATTATTGAGAAACGCGGTGCCCTGTTCCGTCAAATTTACTACCCCCTCTTTGGTCCGATATTCCTGTTGATCATTTTCAACGGTAGATAGATCTTTAGCAACCAGTACCAGACGATCATCAATAAAGTTTAGCGTATTGGCTGTTGTTAAATTTTTATCGTCAACGCCGGCTTTGTTATAGGCTTCGATCAGGTTATTCAATATTTCTTCAGCACGGTATGGGGCAGGATCATCCAGCTTTAAATTAATTAAAGAAGACTCCTTTGCTCCGGAAGAAACTGATAACTCTCCTAATAAATTGCCAGCGGCGCTTTTAACATCTCGTATTTGCAAATAGTAATCGCCTTTTACGAATGCCGAAAGTGGTATATTTTCTTTACTTATCAAGATAGTAAATTTACCATAAGGCGTATTTACCGGCGTACCTAACGGATATTTTTTACCATCAAGCTCGATACTATTTTCAGTAGATACGTATTTAAAAGAAATGGGGATATTGCCTGAATTTCGCAACGAATCGGGGTACATGGCTATAAACTTAACCATAGTTGGATATATTAAAGGGTCCCTAAATTTCCCTTTACTATATACCTGGGTATAAAGGCCCATTTCTCTAACTAATTGTTGTAATAAGGTACGCGATTTTAATACCTCAATTTCATTTTCTACCTTTTTTGATGAGGCTGTAACTCCCAGTGCCTCCATCACTATAGCATTTGAGCTTCCACTGTTTTGATCTTTAAGCAAGATTTCTGCATTTGCCTCATAAATAGGAGTTTGTTTGTGCAAATAAAAATAGCTTACGCTCAACGAAATAATAGTGGTGATAACAAATACCGGCCAAAAAGGCAAATAACGAAAAGCAACGGATCTTATCGTATTTTGGGGCGATGACTTTTCAAAAATGTCAGGAACGTTATTTCTTTGGTCGGTACTTTTCATTAATGAATGAAAATATTAATGTTTAAATTGACTGTAAATAATAAGCAAAAGCGATACTATGCTTATGCCAACAGGTAAAAGCTGCGTAGTGATATCAGAGGCGCTTGCTCTTGCTTTATTGGGTTCAACGTAAATAATATCCTGATTTTGCAGGTTATAAATATCTTTATTGAAAAGTTGATCATTGTTTAGGCTGAAGCGTTTATATATCCTTTTCCCGTCAACTTCCCTTATCAATAAAACATTGTTCCGCTTTCCATAAATCGTTAGGTCGCCCGCTTCTCCTATAGCTTCGGGCAGGGTAATCCTTTCATTCGGCACAGGTATTACACCCGGGTGGTTTACTTCACCAAGGATGGTTACCTTATAGTTAACAATGCGAACTGTAACAATCGGGTCCAACGCAAGTTTCTTTGACAGCAATTCTTCGGTTATAGTACTGGCAAGCTGACGCTTGGTGAATCCTTCTGCTTTTAATGCACCTATAAGTGGTAATTTAATAATTCCGGCTTCATCCACCAAATAACCATTTGTTGCACCGGACGAACCTATGGAATTTGCTGCATTTAAAATTGTAGTGGTAGCCGGATCAAGAGTTGAAAAATTAATCTGCAAAATATCATTTTTGCTTATTATAGTTTCTAATGCTTGTAACTGTATTTTCTCGGTGGTATCCTTAGTTACATTATTAAAATAAGTCAGATCTTTTGTGCTTACACATGAATTTAAGCTGCTTATCAAAATAAATCCTAAAATTATTGTGCACAGGCAAAAAAAAGTTTTTTTCATATAAGCATTGCCTCGTTAACAGGTTTGTTTGCAAATTTAAAATTATTGCGCAATAAATTGAATGTTATTTAGCTGCAAGCCAATATTTCTTATCGTGATTCTAACACACGGTCATTATAACCTGCTTTAGCAGCCAGGCATGTATATATCAATATGCTGTTTATTGATTTTTAACAAATGCAATTGTGTTGCCTGCCGCACATCATAAATTAAACATTAATGTGGGCATTGGGTGAATTTTTAGTTGCAAAAAGTTTTTTCATGTAAGGTTGAAATATCTTTTCGAGTACATAACTCAATCCTAAAACAAGTACTATTAAAAGTACAAACCGCGTTATGTACGACAAAATATGATTATCAAAGAAATTAATTTTACCTAGTGCAAAAATTATAGGAGCATGAATAATATACATTGCATAGGATATACCACCCAGCCATGCGCCAAATTTTATTACTATTTGCCCGGTTTTATTTATAAAGCGCGAATTGACAAATAGAAGCGTCAAACTTATAATGTAATACGCAACGGGCACCATAAATGAAAGCAAGTGCAGGTGACGTGTTTCGGTTGCGGTTACTATTAGTGCATATATAATGGGCAATTGAAGTATAGAAAAAAATACTTTTTCATATTTAAATTTCCTTCCCGAAAATATAAGAACAAAATAAAGGCAATAAGGCAAAAATGCTAAGTCGGTATAGGACAATACTATTTTACTGCCCTCAACATTGGGATACAATAAATGATAATGAAAAATACCGTAGTTGATCTTGTCAATTAATTGGGGGAACCCTGATTTTTGAACCAGTTGATCGATAGCCAGTAAAAAAAACAGCACACTAAGTAAAACATTATAAGGGACGTTTTGGTGCGTATTTGATAAGTATTTAGCTATACAGGCCCCTCCTATCCAAAAGGTAAAGCCAAATAAATAAGACGATATTAATGGCGTATAAATATTAGGATAAAAATAATAGTTACCTACAGCGATGAAAGCTGATATAAAAAAAATGGCCAGTGTATTTAACCTAAAAAACGAAACCGGAATATACAACAAGTAATACAATGCTTCAAAGTGCAATGACCACGCCGGGCCATTTTCAAAAAATTGAGGCACAAGCAACACCTGTAACATGGCAAAATTTGCGATGATAGCATATACCGGATAATGAAACCCTGCAATTAGCAATGTAATAAGCATGGCTACAAAATAAATAGGATATATTCTTAAAATCCGTTTTTTAATATAAGTTAAAACTTTGTGACCGGTAGAAAGCTCCGGGTTGCTTGCCGTAATAACATACCCCGATAAAACAAAAAAAACTAATAGGGGTAAATGCGGTGAAGGGGCAAATACAACTGTAATTGTAGGTAAATATTGCGCGTCAAAAAACTGATTTAACGCCAATACATGGCCAAGCACTACAAACAGAGCTGCAAAGCCCCGCAGGGCTTCTAAATTTATATTTATACCTCTTTTTATTGGGTTGTGCATTTGAAAACACTGTAGAAAATATGCTAAAGCACCGTTACTGAATAATGCAAGGTAATAAACTTATAATATTTAAGCCTGCCCCATAGTGCCGCCAAAGTTCATTGGGAAACCAGATGGGTCCTGCTGAATTTTTATGCGGCCATTTGCGTTTTCAAATTTTTCGAGATTATCCTCCAATGCAGTAAGTAGCCGTTTGGCATGTTCGGGGGTTAAAACAATTCTTGCCTTTACTTTAGCCTTAGGTACGCCGGGCATAACACGGATAAAATCAAGCACAAATTCTGAACTTGAGTGGGTGATTATGGCAAGGTTTGAGTATATACCTTCTGCAATTTCTTCAGAAAGTTCAATATTTAGCTGGTTTTCATTTTGTTGTTCCATTGTGCTAAAATAACTTAAGCAATACATTATAAGAAACCTTTATTAAAATATTCTT
>Ga0206943_1082_pt1 | contig 24862 bp, 14 predicted proteins | sample Alteio_BWOrgHeat_7_FD_153243 | JGI IMG/M metagenome (GOLD analysis project Ga0206943, IMG submission 153243) | Enriched cells from forest soil in Barre Woods Harvard Forest LTER site, Petersham, Massachusetts, United States -... | ecosystem: Environmental > Terrestrial > Soil > Temperate forest > O... | reverse complement strand
GGGTTCAAAAATACCAGTTGGCGGGTACCCTTATAGGTTTGCTTGCTTTGGCATTGTATGTATCGCCTATTGTGAGGGCCTATATGGTTGCTGGTAGCTTAAAACAAAACTTTACCGCTGTTTTTGGCCGGGGTAGTACGGCAATAAATGGTGATAGCACTCAATCCCCTTTTTCATTTTGGAAGATGTTGAGCGGTAAACCAAAACCGGTTAATTATCGCGTCATAACTTATGCTAAATATGCCGATACCTCGATGACGCTTGATTTTTACCCAGCGCAATTGGATGGTAAAAAGCCCTGTGTTATTGTAGTGCATGGCGGCTCATGGAGCAGCGGCGACAGCCAGCAACTGCCGGAGTTAAATAGCTATTTGGCCGGGGCAGGGTACAATGTAGCATCAATAAATTACCGTATGGCGCCCAAATACCAAAGCCCCGCACCGGTTGAAGATATACAAGGCTGCTTAAAATACCTGCGCCAACATGCGGATGAATTAAAGATCGATACCAATAACTTTGTGCTGTTGGGCCGCTCGGCAGGCGCGCAGATAGCTTTGTTGGCCGCTTATACCCTGCATGATAAAGGCCTGAAAGCCGTAATTGACTTTTACGGCCCTGCCGATATGGTTTGGGGCTATTCTATCCCTTCAAACCCGCTGATCATGGACTCGCGCAAAGTGATGGAGGATTATTTGGGTGGATCGTATCAAAAAGTTCCGCAAAATTATGTGGCCAGTTCCCCTATTGAATTTGTCAGCCGGTTAGCTATCCCAACTTTGATTATTCATGGCACTAACGATGTGCTGGTAGCGCCCGAACATAGTCGCCGCTTAAATTTAAAATTGCAGCAAAACGGCATTAAACATTTTTGGTTAAAACTGCCCTGGGCCACGCACGGGTTTGATTTTAACCTGAACGGACCGGGCGGTCAATTATCAACCTACACCGTTGAACGGTTTTTAAAAACAGTTTGCCAGCCCCCCAGCCCCCGCCAATTGGCGGGGGAGTAATAATAATTTTGAATATATAGTTATGCAAATAAAAGACAACAATTCCCCCTTTAGGGGGTTAGGGGGCGGCACAGCAATAATCGGGACCGGTATTGCCGGTATGGGATGCGGGAATTTTTTGCATAGCACGTCTGATCTTACTTTTTACGAACAAAACGATTATGTAGGCGGCCATACCAACACGGTTACGGTTGATGAAGACGGCAAGCCCGTATATATTGATACCGGTTTTATGGTATTTAACTATAAAACCTATCCCAACTTATGTAAGCTGTTTGCCGAAATTAATGCGCCGGTTAAAAAAAAACAGAAATGTCATTCAGCGTGCAGCATTTACCAACCGGGGCTGGAGTACAGCGGGTCGAGCGTTAACCATTTATTTGCGCAGCGGAAAAACATTTTTAACCTGCGCTATATCAAAATGCTGATGCAGATAGGGCGTTTTAATAAAGAGAGCGTTAAAATTGTTGACGACCCTAAATATGCCAATTACTCCATAGGTCAATATGTAGAAGAGTTTGGTTTTGGCGAGGATATGCTGTGGAAATACCTGGTGCCCATGAGTTCGGCGGTATGGTCAACGCCGATGGAGCAGATGTTGGATTTCCCGGCGGTAACATTGATCCGTTTTTTTCAAAATCATGGTTTCTTGGGTTTAGATACCCAGCACCAATGGTACACGTTGGAGAATGGCAGCCAATCGTATCGGGAGATCCTGATCAAACCGTTTAAAGATAAAATTCATATCAGCCGTAAAGCCACAAAAATAATCCGCGAAAACGGCAAAGTTACAGTACACGCCGCCGATGGCACCAGTGCGATTTTCGACAGGGTTATCATAGCCACGCATGGCGACCAGGCATTAAACCTTTTGGCCGAACCTACGGTGGATGAGCAACGCTTGCTATCTAACTTTAAATACCAATACAACAAAGCCATACTCCATACCGATGAAAGCATTATGCCCAAAACCAAACTGACCTGGAGTAGCTGGAATTACAGTATCAAAATGCGGAACGGTAAACTGGAACCAACCACCATTTACTGGATGAACAGGTTGCAGGGCGTATCTGATAAAAAGAACTACTTTGTATCTATCAACTCACATGATAATATCGACCCTAAAAAGATCATCAAAGAAATTGATTACGAGCACCCGCTGTTTGATGTGCCCGCAATAAACGCGCAGGCCGAATTGCATAAACTAAATGAACAAGGCCCCATATATTTTTGCGGCAGTTATTTTAAATATGGTTTTCATGAAGATGCTTTTGCAAGCGCGGTTAATCTTTGCTCGCAATTGTTGGGTAGGGCGGTTTATGATGGTGCTTTAATCCAACCCAAAGATTAATTCGTATATTCAATTATGGCAAATGCCCCCGTTAATTCTTGTTTATATAAAGCGCTTGTAATGCACCACCGGCTGGCCCCAAAAGAGCACCGGTTTCATTACGAGATATTTATGTTTTACCTGGACCTGGACGAGATCGATAGTCTATCCAAACGGCTTAAGTTTATGAGCCGCAACAGGTTTAATATGTTTAATTTTCGGGATAAAGACCATTTGCAGTTACCCAAAGAAAACCCGGATGCTTCAAAAAACATACGTCAGCATATCACCGGTTATTTGCAAACCAACGGCGTTACTATTGGTAATGGCCGCATAATGGTGTTAACCAATTTATGTACCGCAGGCTACCAGTTTAACCCGGTATCTTTTTATTTTTGTTATGATGAGCAGGATAAGCCGGTATGCTCGATAGTTGAAGTTTGCAATACTTTTTTAGAAATGAAGCCTTATTTTTTAGGCGCGGATACCAAAACAGGCAACGAGTTTAAGCTAAACACACAGAAGTATTTCTATGTATCGCCGTTTATTGAAATGGATACCAACTTTGATTTTGACCTGCGCATTCCGGGTGAAAAGTTACAGTTAAGGATCGATGATTATGACAAACAGGGAAACCGTTTTTTTATAAGTACGCTTACAGGCAGTCGTAAGCCATTAACCGATGCCAACCTTTTTTTATATTTCATCAGCTTTCCGCTCATCACGGTAAAAATTATAGGGCTGATACACTGGCAGGCATTAAAATTATGGTTGAAAAAATTGCCTTATCATAAAAAAGAAGCGAATAAACATCTTCAAAAAGAAGTTTTTCGCCCGTATAAACCAAAAGTTGTATCTTAATAAAACCTTTTACTAACCAAACTCCGTACGTATAGGAAATAAAGTATTAATGAAGCTCATTTAATCATGGCCAGCACAATTACCCTCGTTAAAAAAAAGAACCTTTACCAGGACATTGTTTTAAAATTTATGTCGCGCATGGACAAGGGGAAACTTTATTTGATATTGCCCGAAGGCGAACAATTAACCATTGGTACAGGTGAGGGTAATATTACCGCGAGTATCAGTATTAACCACGACGACTTTTATAAACGCATTATTTTATTTGGCGATATTGGTTTTGGCGAGGCTTATGTAGATGGCTTATGGGAAACCGATAACATTACCAATGTAATTAAATGGGTTTTATTAAATATTGAGAACGCGCCAAGTGTTTCGGGAAGTAAAACACAATCAATAGCGCTTAATTTATTTAAATGGTTTAATAAACTAACCCATTTTAAAAGGGCCAACACTTTAGATGGGTCGCGCAAAAACATCGCTGAGCATTATGATTTGAATAATGATTTCTTTGCCAGTTTCCTCGATCCTACCATGACCTATTCGAGCGCGTATTTTTATAAAGATGGCTTAAGCCTACAGGAAGCACAGTTGGCAAAATACGAGCGCCTTTGCATGCAATTGCGCCTTAAACCAACCGACCATGTTTTAGAAATTGGCAGCGGCTGGGGTGGCAACGCGATTTATATGGCCAGGAAATATGGTTGCAGGGTAACCTCGTTAACCATATCAGAAGAACAGCACAAACTGGCTACCGAACGCGTAGCCGAGGAGGGCTTAAGCGACCGTATAAGTATCGAGCTGCGCGATTACCGCACACTGGAAGGCCAGTATGATAAGATCGTTTCGGTAGAGATGCTGGAAGCGGTGGGGCATAAATACATGGATATCTACTTTAAAAAATGCCACGACCTGCTCAAAAAGAACGGCATATTAGCCCTGCAGGTGATAACCTCGCCCGATTCACGCTACGATAGTTTGCGAAAAGGGGTTGACTGGATACAAAAGCATATTTTCCCTGGCTCATTATTGCCGTCTGTTGCCGCCATAAATGGTTCGGTTAACCGTACCGGCGATATGACCCTGGTTGACTTGAAAGACATAGGCGCCGACTATGCCACCACGCTTAAACTATGGTACGATCAGTTTAACGCCAACCTATCAACTGTAAAATCATTAGGTTTTGATGATCGCTTTATCCGCAAATGGAACTATTACCTATGCTATTGCGAAGCCGCTTTTGAAATGCGTAATATTAATACCATGCAGTTGGTGTATTGCAGGCCCAATAACGTCTCACGTTAGTTTGCAGTTACCGGTAGGCAGTTTGCAGCTTTGCAAATTATTTAATGCCAACTAATACATGCAAACTGCCTGCTCAAAACTGCAAACTGAGCTTAGGCCTTCGGCCTGGCCTCTCTGAACCTGCTGAAAAATATACAGGCAAGCACACAAAGTACAAAGCCGCAAACCCCGTTTAGGCGCAGGCCATAGTCGTTCCCCGGATCTTTTCCGTAAACTGTTAGGAAAGCAAATAACGCTATGCCCATGGTTTGCCCCAGCTTTACAAACAGGTATTTAACCGCAAAAAACATTCCCTCACGGTTTTCGCCGGTTCGTTTGGCATCGCGTTCGGCAATTTCGGCTAATATGGCGTTAGGTAAAATACCCAGCGATGCCAGCGGAAACGACGCGCAAAGCACCAGTATATAAATTTGCGCTGTGGCCGAAAAGGGGAACTTCCCTAAAAAGTATATCGCCACAAATATCAGGCTCAGCAACGCGAACGAAAATATCACTATCGGTTTCTTGCCGATCTTTTTAGACAGGTAATTAATAAGCGGGTAAAACAGCAACGATACAAATACCATAGTAAACATCAGCAGGCCACCCATCGACTCGGGCAGGTGCAGCAGCACGGTAATAAAGAACAGTAAGCCGCTCGAAATGATGCTCAGGGCCATATAATAAGCAAAATCCGAAAACAGGTAGTATTTGAAATTGCTGTTACGGAAGGTTTTACGGATAGCCGGTAATAGCGGTAAATGCGAGGGCTTGCTATTACAGTATTTCCGTTCGTCAATAGCAAACACCGGTATCAGCATAAACAGTCCGGCCAAAGCGCATAGCCCCCAAATGGTATATTGAACGGCATCATCGCGGTTAGTTACAGATAGAAAACGCTGTACCAGGTCGGCGAAGTTATTTACCAATGCGGATAGGATCATGCCTATAACAAAACCCACCTGTTGGTAGGATGATAACTTAACTTTTTCAGACGCGGTAGAGGTTAGTTCGGGCAATAGCGCGTTATAGGGTATAATATAGGTAGTAACGGCCATAAAAAACACCACCAGCGTAAAACCTATCCAGATGGCATTATGCGTGCTTTCGGCCTTAACCAGGGGGCAAAATGTAAGCGCGCAAAAAACAACCGAAGGCAGCGTGGCCCACTTCATAAAGGGTATGCGCCGCCCTTTTTTATTGGTGCTTTTATCACTTAGCGAGGCTATGTAAGGGTCAAATATGGCATCGGCAAACCGGCCAGAAGCGGCTATGACCGACATGATATTCAATACCCCAAACAGCATCAGCTGCGGCACCAACGGTATAAGCCCCGCGCTTGATGGCGGAAGGTAAAAGTAGGGCAGCATCACAATAATAATATTGGTCATGATGCTCCAGCCTATCATACCGCTGGCGTAGGCTATCTGTTTTGAAAAGGGCAGTTTAACAACGGGCATCTGATTGCAATATGCAAAATTTAAGGCAGATTTTTAAATAAACAGCCCCTTGTCACAAACGGATTATAGCCCCTGGTAGTATAAATTCAAAGTACCAACAGCCACAACACGCGAGCGCAATGTCATTACAGTTATTTCCCCACCATAATACTCACAGCTGCCCCGCCGCCATTGGCCAGCTTAATATGCAGCATAGTACCAGCTGTAACTTTAACCTTTTCAATTTTATAGGCCTCGGGGTTTTCTTTCCAATCGGCATTGTCGGCATCCCGGTATATGGTGGCTGTATAAATTTTGCCTTTATCTAAAAAGTTAAGCGGGAGGGTAGCTTCGCGGCTATTTTCATTGGTGATAGCACCTGCAAACCAGTTGTCCTTTCCCTTTTGTTTACGGGCAATGGTAATGTATTCGCCGGGTTCGGCTTCCAGTATTTTGGTGTCGTCCCAATCTACCGGTACATCTTTAATAAACTGGAAAGCATCCAGGTGCTTTTGATAGTTTTCGGGCAGGTCGGCAGCCATTTGCAGTGGGCTATACATGGTAATATACAAAGCCAGTTGTTTGGCCAGCGTGGTATGCACCTGCCGGTTAGGCTCACCGGTTACATAACCTTTAATTTTAAATATGCCGGGGGTATAATCCATAGGGCCGCCCATTAGGCGGGTAAAGGGCATAATGGTTTCGTGTGCGGGCATATTTCCCTGGCCGAAGGCATTGTACTCGTTCCCCCTGCCTGCCTCGCAGGCCATCCAATTGGGGTAGGTGCGCTGCAGGCCTGTTGGCCTTACGGGTTCATGCGCGTCCAGCATGATATGATAAGCCGCTGCTTTTTGTACCACCCGTACATAGTGGCCTGTCATCCACGCGCCGTCATGATGCTCGCCGCGCGGAATGATCTTCCCAACATAGCCCGTTTTTACGGCCGGGTAGCCAAACTTTTTCATAAAACGGAAGGACGTATCCATCTGTCGCTCATAATCAGTAGCCGAGGCAGAGGTTTCATTATGCATGATCATTTTTACACCTTTTGAGGCCGCGTATTTGGTAATTGCTTTAATATCAAAATCGGGGTAGGGGGTAACAAAGCTGAAAACGTTTTCCTTCCAGTTACCAAACCAATCTTCCCAGCCGGTATTCCAGCCTTCAACCAATACACCCTGTATGCCGTTTTTAGCCGCGAAATCAATATACCGTTTCACATTAGTGGTATTAGCCCCGTGTTTGCCGTTGGGTATCAGCTGGCCCTTCGCGTTAAGTGTATCGGCGCTGTTGGCGTAGTTCCAGGTGCTTTTGCCGGTTTGCATTTCCCACCATACGCCTACAAATTTCATAGGTTTTATCCATGATGTATTTTGAATTTTTGAAGGCTCATTAAGGTTTAGTATCATCTTTGAGGCCAATATATCAGCCGCCTTATCGCTTACGATGATAGTGCGCCATGGGGTATGGCTTGGCGCGTGCATATAGGCTTTATTGCCTACCGCATCGGGTACCAGCCGGGCTGTTAGCTTAAAAGTGCTGCGGTCAACATGCAGCTGCATTGACGAATAATTTACCAGCGCGGCTTCGTGAATGTTGATATACAATCCACCTACTGTTTTCATCATCAACGGTGTTTGTACCGCATATTGATCGGGGGCAACGCGCACCGCTATATCCGTAGCCGCGTTTGAAACCTTCCAGGCATCAACCTGGCTTAATGCCGATTCGGTATATTGATATTCATTGGTATCATAGTCGCCGGGTATCCAAAACGTTTTATGATCGCCGGTTAAGCTGAACTCGGTCAGTTCATCGTCCACTATAAAATACTTTAAGCCTGGCTGTTTCAAAAACTCATATCGAAAACCCACGCCATCGGCAAATACCCTGAACACAATATTCATTAACCTGTTGGTATGCAATTGCTTTAGGTGGATAGTGGCCTGCTCATAATGGTTACGTATATGGCTCACCTCGCCCCAAACTGGGTTCCAAACCTCGTCAACCTGTTTTTTGTCGGTGCCCAGCAACTCAAAATCATTGGCTAAAGCGTTGTCGTCTTTTAACACGATGCCCAGTCTTGATCGTTTTATTACCGGCTCATTATTAAAATAAACGGCATAGTTTGGTTCGCCGTGTTCCAGCATAAATTCGAGCTTAACTTTATCAAGGCTTATTGTAGTTGCCTTGTTATCCTGGGCCATTAGCCGGTTAAGTATAAACAGGTTGAGTAAAAGGATGTAGGTATATTTCATCTGGTGGTACATTAGTTTGCCGGCTTCATCCTGTTTGAAGCCTCAGTATTTTTAGTATGGTGATGGTTTTGATCAAACCCGGGATTGTATTCGTGCGAATATTCAGGCTTAAAGCCCGGGAAAAGATTATCATAAAAACGGTCAAACTCGCTGCTATAAGTATAGGTAAGCCTATCCGCACGATAAGGATGATCTGTTATCCCTTCGGGCGTGCTAAAGTGAACGGTAGCTTTGCCATCGCTTAAAACAGTTATCTCAACCGGCCCTGTACGCGCCTTTAATTTGGTTGAAACCAGACCGGTGCCAACCTTAACCGTTTGCCCGTTTACAGTTAACTGCCCGCCGTTTTTCAGCAGCGTTACAACTTCTATAGAGTCCTCCCAGGTTGCTGGTATAACTTCCTTTTGAAAGCTTTTTACGGGGATATAAAAAGGGCTTGGTTTTATGGTATGGTTGTATTTTTTAAAAAAGGCAATAGCCACATCCCTGTCTGCATATACAGAAGGTTGTTTTTTCCATTGCGATTTATAGTAGTTGAGCAATATGGAAAAGCCCTCATTGTGGTTGATTTCTGGCGCCAGGTGGTGCCCTTCGGGATAATCGTTCCAGGTTATCACATTCATGATAGGTACATCCTGCTTAATGCCAAATTCAAACAGCTTGCGGAAATTGTAGGATAAGCCTGTTGTAATGTATTTTCGTTCTACGTTATCAATACCGGCGTTTACCGCTTCACCGGCCCGGTGGTACATATCCCAGGTGTCTTTTTTTAATAGTTTAGAAGTATAGAAATCGGCAAAAACCGAACCTGTGAACGTGCGGCGGCGTTTCCTGCATTCGGCCGCTATCATATTCCCGATATAATTTTTGTCATACGGCAACGTCCATATCCATACCGCCGGGAAATAGTCGAGGTAATCATCCAGCGCCTGTTTGGTAATTTCGGTATTTACTGTAAATACGCAGGCAAAACGTTCATGTACAGCATTTGCTAACCGTTTATAGGCCCGCGCTATGTAAAACTGATCGGGCAACCCTTGTTTATCTGCCGGTATATCAGCCAACCCTTCACCAATCCACTGGTAAACAATAAGCCGTCCGTCGGGCGCGCGCAGCCAATGCGGATTGTTACGGCCAACTTCGTCCATAATATTATTAATGCGCCGGGCAAATTCGGCAACCTTTAAAGCTTCGGTACTGCCATTTGGGTGCGATATGCAGAAGGTGAATTTGAAATTGATCTGCTTTTTATCCGCTACGCGGAAATAGGCTTTTATAATATCGTCCCAGCTATTGTTGCCTAAAATATAATAGAATTGAAAGCCATCAATGCCCGATTGTATTGCCGCCCGCATTTCAAACTCAACCGATTCATCCAGCGTTTTGTTAGCCATCAGGCTATTGGCCATAGGCTTAACCTGTGTAAGGCCGCCTAATGGCGATGTGATATTGCCTTTTGCCGCGTAATAATCCGGGTTGCAGCTATCCTCCAGCTCATGGCCTTTATACCGGATAATATTGGTCATGCAATGGGCAATAACCAATTTTTGCCCGGTTATTGGCAGGCTGTATTCGGGTAAATTCTTTAACGAATCCTGTGCCCAAACCCGGCAAAATGATAATGCGCAAATAACAAATACAAAGCAGAACTTCGGATAATTGCCGGTGTATTTAAAGGGCATAAGTATGGCTTGTTATAGTGAAAAATGAAGAAATTAAGTACAAAGCCCCAGTTAAGGGGCCCTGCACATTAACTAATTAACCAATTATAATCTCTGATCAATACCCCGGGTTTTGCTTCATTTTACTGTTGGCATTCAGCTCGCTGATAGGTATGGGCCATACGTATGATTTGCTATCGTCCCATTGAAAAGGGCCGGTTACGTTTATGGCTGTACCAAAGTAAGCAGCTTCTGATTTTCCTATCCTCCAGCGGCATACGTCAAACCACCAATGGCCTTCGTTAAACAGTTCGGCCCAGCGTTCATAATACAATGGGTTATTGCCCAAAACCGGGTCATTTATAGCAACCGTTTTATCAGTAAGCGATTTATAATCAACCGCTGCCGAAGGCGTACTAACAGGCAGCCCATAGGCGCGGCGTTTAACCCTGTTAATATATTCAAGCCCGGTTGCATTATCGCCGCCGCCTATGCTGGCTTCGGCATATAATAAGTAAACATCGGCTAAACGCAGCAGGTAATAGTTCCAGGCATCAGCAACCTCATTGGTTGGGAAGTTACCCTGGCCGCTGCCTTCATTATAATATATTGGCGAGTATTTCCGCACGCTCCAGCCATACACGTTCCCGTTGCCTGCCAAAAAGTTTGGCTTGGCGCTTGGCGCATAGTTTACCCCGTCAAACTTAACCGAGTCAACCCAGGGCTGCATGGCGTTCACAAACAAACGCGGGTCGGCAGTTTGTGCGCTGCGTACCAATAAGGCTTTTGCTTTGTAAACCGGGTCCATGATCAATTGCGGGTTTTTATAACTTGGCCCCGCAGCCGATTTATAGTTAGGGTTAGCCACCAGCGCGTAGTTACTGCCAATGGAATAGCCAAAACGCAATACGTTTTGATCATGCAGGTACTCGTTACCATAACCTAACGGGAATGCCCCGCCCTCGGTTCCATCGCCGCCTAATGACCATGCCGCCCATATCAACCCATCAATTGAGGTTGCGTTTGCAGCGCCGCTATAGATACCATAGCCACCCTGCGAATTTGGGTCGATATTCAGTTCAAATAACGACTCGCTGTTAAACTCATTAGCGGTGTTGCCGTTAAACGAGTCATGGTATTGCGCGTAGGTCATTAATGTTTTACCGCTGTTTTGTATCACATCGTTCAACGTGGTTTTGGCATCGGCCCAATCCTGTGTAAATACATAGGCCTTGCCCAATAATCCTTTTGCAGCCCATTCGGTTATGCGGCCTACATCGTTGCCGGTCCATACTTTACCTTTAAGTAAGGTTGCCGCTTGTTTAAGGTCGCCTTCAATAAAATCCCAGGTTTGGCGGGTTGTGCTGCGTGCCTGTTGCGTGGCGCTAAGCGTTGCCGGTATGGTACTAAATAGCGGCATGCCCATTTTATCGCTCCCGGCCGAGGTGGTGATATAGCTTTCGCCAAATAAACACTCCAACTCAAAGTAATAGTAGGCGCGTAAAAAGTAGGCCTGCCCTAATATATAATTAACCGTTTGCGCATCGGCCGGTTTGGCATATTTGGTATTATAAAGCGTAACGCCTGCAATTAAGACATTACAGTTTTTAACGCCTGTGAATAATGCCTGCCATGCGTCAGACGAGTGCGAGTTACCTGTTGTAAGGTTAGTATTAGCCATTTCGTTCCATGCCTGGTCGCCGTTATAGGCCGAGTTAACTACGTGCATGGAATTGGAAAGGGCTTTTGGCAAAAAGTTGAAACCAAACAAGCCTGGGTCGCGCAAATTTGAATAGCATGGCGCTAATACGCTTTGCAGGTCATTAATGGTTGCCGGGTAATTATTGGTACTGTATTGATCGGTAGGACTAACCAGCAAGCCGGGGTCCTTTTTACAACCGGCAATTAAAATTACCGCCAGTGTTGCTATATATATTTTCTTTAACATGTTGATAGTTTTTTAAGGTGATTATTAAAAATTAACGTCCAGGCCCACTGAATAAATTCGGGTTTGCGGATAGTTGGTCACTGCATCAATTCCCTGTGTGGTAACCGCGCCTGAGCCCGAACCTGTAAATGAACTGCCCAACTCCGGATCAAGGCCAGTATATTTGGTTATCACAAACACATTGTTGGCCATTACGAATAACCGGGCGTTTTTAACACTTATTTTTTGCAGTATCCTGTTTGAGAAGGTGTAGCCTAACTGCACGTTCTTCAGTTTTAAATAAGCACCACTCTCTACAAAATAGCTATTTACCGAGGTGTAATTCTGGTTAGGATCTAAGGCAAACCCGCCGCTTGATGCCACACCTAGGCGGGGCTGTGAGGTAAGCCCGTTGTTGCCCAAAAACGAATCGCCAAATACTTTGCTGGTGGTATTGCCATCGGCAAACGGATATTGCTCATAAGCTTTTACACCATTAAATAGTTGTACACCGGCAACACCATTAAACAGTAAGGCCAGGTCAAAATTCTGATAGTTGAAATGCATATTGATACCATATACCAGTTTAGGGTTAGGGTTACCAATTATCTGCCTGTCGTTTGCATCAATTTTACCATCGCCGTTCAAGTCTTGGAATTGCAGGTCGCCTGCACGGGCGGTTGTGCCGTTAACATGTTGCCCTGCTGCCGCAGCATCGGTTGGGAATATACCCAGTACTTTGTAGCCGTAGAACGAACCAAAAGGCTGCCCCGGTTTGGTAATGGTTAACGTTTGGTTCGACATCATGTTGAAGCCGGTATCGCCATTGCTGTACCAGTTGTAGCCATCATAAACCGCGTCAGTTGCCGCGCCCGATAAGCTTACCACCATGTTTTTGTTAAACCCGGCTGTGGCGCTGATGTCATAACCCAGTTTACCAACCCTGTCGCGGTAGCCTACCAAAAAGTCAAACCCTTTGTTATTTACTTTACCTATGTTGGTAACATAAGGCGATGTAAAGCCTGCGCTTGTAGGTAATTGTAAAGAGTAAAGCATGTCGTTGGTATTCTTGTTATACCACTCTGCCGTAAAATAAAGCTTGCCTTTAAACGCCTCGCCGTCAATACCAATGTTAGCTTCGGTAACGGTTTCCCAATGTACATCCGGGTTGGGGATGCCGTTTATGGAGTTGGCTATGGTAAGCGGAGCCCCCGGCGCGAAATTTTGCCCGCCTGCCGAAATACCCGAGGCTGATTGAAACTGGCTGTAGGTAGATACGAAGCTGTACTGGCGGATATTGCTGTTACCCAGCGTGCCATAACTGCCGCGTAGTTTTAGCAATGAAAGCCCGGGAGCGATCTTCTTAAAGAAAGGTTCTTCGCTGATGTTCCAGCCTGCTGAACCTGCCGGGAAAACACCTTTTTGCTGAGCGGGGCCAAATTCGGTATAGTTGGCATCCTGCCTTATAGAACCTGATATGTAATAACGGCCGTTGTAATTATAGTTAATGCGCCCAAACTGCGATTTGATCAACCCGTTAGGGTCATAATGGCCATTAATAGCCAATGTTGAGGCGGAGGTTTGTACAAATGAATAACCGGCCAGGCCAATGGCTGTTTCGCCGGCGTTGATGTTATTATACTTGTTTACGATTTGCTCATAACCCACAACCGCGCTGATGTTATGCTTGCCAAAGCTTTGTGTATAGTTTAACACATAGTTGGTTAACAACTGTGTGCTTTGGATAGAATACTTATCCAGCGAGTTTGTTGATAGCGCCACCGGCCCAAAGTTGTACGCGTTTTGGAAATAATCCTGCGATTCGAGGTAATAATTGTACCCGATAGTGGTACGGAAATCAAGATGAAAAGGCAGCTTGATATCGGCATAAATATTGGCCTGCAGGTTGTTTTTCTGGTTCTGCGCGTTGGCTGATTGTACCGCGCCATAAGGGTTAGGGCCCGAGAAAGCTAAACCGTTATACCCGGTTGGCTCAATGCCGTAATTGCCGTATTTATCATATACCGGGATTATAGGCTGTGTTCTGAAAGGCGCGTTATGCAGATCGGCCTGGCTGCCTATCAATGGGTCGGTTTGGCGTTGCGATATGCCTAATTGCTCGCCAATGGTAATGTATTTACCCAGTTTATAGTCGGTATTAATACGCCCGCCGCCAATGTTCGAATAGTTTTTAATGAATATGCCCGTTTGCGCGTTATAAAAACCCGAGAACAGGTAATTTACCACCGGCGATGAGCCTGCAACTGATAAATTATAGTTTTGCTCGCTGGCATTGCGGTATAAGGTATGCACCCAATCAGTATTAGCCAAAGTATCTAACCGGGTTGCACCCGCAAAAAACTTGGGGTTAACAATGTTTTCTAATTGGATAAACCCATTTTTATCCAACAGGTTAACCAACTTGGGTTGGGTTATACTGCCTCTTGTGCTAAAGTTTATTGCCGGAACCGTGCTGCCGTCAACGCCTTTTTTAGTGCTGATCAATAACACGCCGCCTGCCGCTGCCGAACCGTAGATAGCTGCCGAAGCCGCGTCTTTTAAAACGTCAATTGAGGCTATATCCTGCACATTGAGACTACCTATATCAGGTACGCGTACGCCGTCAACAATATACAACGGTATGGGCTGGTTAAATGATGCCAAACCTCTTATGGTGATAGTTGGGGCAGCATCCGGCGCGCCCGAGCTTTCTACCACGTTAACACCGGCCACACGCCCCTGTAAAGCGGCTATAGGGTTAGTTATAGGCTGATCTTTAAACGCGTCGCCTTTAACCGAGCCGACCGAGCCGGTTATATCCCTTCGCTTTTGTGTGCCGTAACCAATCACAACCACTTCATTTAGTTGTTGCTGGTCGTCCCGCAGGGTTACGTTAATAACCCGTTTGTTATTAACCTTCATTTCTTGTCTTTCAAACCCTATATTGGTAAACACCAATATATCAGTACTGCCATTTACTGTAACAGAATAATTTCCGTTTACATTTGAATTTGTCCCTTTGGCAGTTCCTTTTATGGTTACAGACGCGCCGGGGATAGGGTCGCCTTTTTCATCGGTTACTTTACCGGTAACTGATATTTGTTGTGCAAAAGCTGATATCGACATCAATAAAAGCAATGGACAAAACAGTAATTTGAGTAGTAATTGTTTTTTATACATAATGGTTTTATTTAGGTTTTAATAATTTGGTAAGGGTTAAATAAGGCAGGCATGGCAGCAAAACCGTGCAGCGAGCGGGTTAGCCCGAAAGCAGGTGATTTTTACTTTTATCCGGTATAGCGTACAGGCAAAACTGCTTCAATACCGGGTAAGGTTGTTGATACATTTTCATATTACAATAAGAGTTAGATAAACAGGTTATAATTGTTAATTGCTAAGCACCTTGTGGTGCCAATGCAATTACATATCAAAGAGAGTTGATATAATAGCCGGGGGCAAATTTCAAAAACAGAATATAAACAAAAACCAATTACATATTAATGTAATTGGTTGGTAATCAGTTTATTATTTCGGATTTAGTTTTGTTAAAATATAAACCCAATATAAAGGGTTTTCGGTTTTTGTGCAATAATCAAATGGCTTTTATGGCCATAATAGCGTGCTCAAACTCGTCATTATGCACGTTTGATTTACTTTTGATACGCGTTTTGTAATTATAGATGGTATTAACAGAATATTCCAGTATATGAGCGATCTTTTCGGTATCATTTATGCCCAGCCTTACCAGGGCAAAAATGCGCAGATCGGTATTTAGCAACTGGTTGGGCAATAGCTTTACGCGGTTCTCTTCATTGAACAGGGCATTATAACCATCAACAAAGTTGGGGAATATTTTAAGGAAGGCTTTATCAAAATTGATAAACAGCTCTTCCCGCTCTTTGGTGAGGTTAATGTTATTAACCAAAATACCAATATCATCATATCTTTTAGTGATGAGCTTATTATCTACTGATCGTTTAAACTTTTCAAGCTTGTTGATATATTCAGATATCAGATTAAAATAATAGCCTATGTATTCGTCTTTGATGGTGTTGGCTTCGTTTAATTTATGGTTGGTTTCCTGTAGGTTATGGTTGGCATCAACTATAGCTTTATCAGCCTGTTTTAGCTTTTGCAGCTGTTTATAAATGATCACCAGTAATATGGTTAAAAGCGCGGCATAAAAAAACAGGGCCAGCCGCTGCTTTTCTACCGAGTTTATGGTTTCGCCGGCTATGATGGGTAAAATAGCGCTTACCTGTAATTTGCGCTGCCGGGCGCCATAGTAACTCGCATCGTCCATTGCCTGTTTAATAAAAACGTAGGCATTGGTTATATCGCCGTTTTTATGCAGCAACTGGGCCAGGTTTAGCATAGCGGCAGCCTCTTTGGTTGATGATTTTACATCGGCAACGGCAGCCTGCATCAATAGGTCAATAGCGCTATCAGGTTGGGCATTTCGTATATAAAGGTCGCTTAATGTTGAGGCAGTTACCGCATATTGGTGGTAGGTTAGTTTATAGGTTTTTATCAATGCTTTGAGGTCGATAACCGCCTTTTTGGTATTGCCGTTTTTTAAATATTTTAACCCGTTATAATAAATATATTCAAACGAGTTGGCGGGGCAAAGCATAGTGCCCGAATCAATATACCGGCCTGCACGTTCGTTATATATAAGCGTGTAGTAATCGTCCTGATCATAGTCGGCGAGGTCATAATAGGTGCGGGCAGTTAAAAAGTAATATTCGGTTTTGGCCGAATCGGGCAATAAATTAACCTTAACCGTTTTTAGTGAATCAAAAGTTTCTTTAAACATGCCCGAGGAAAGCAGGATAAAGCCCAGCTTGATTTTCCCGTAAGCTATTTTTACCGGATCGTTTAATAAACGGCCTATCTGTTGTAATTTTTGCGAATAGCTATAAGCCGTATTATAATTGAATGATTTATACTCGTTATACAGCATTAAATTAATGCTGTAGCGTCTTTCTAAATCGAGTTTATTGATAGTTAACAGTTTTTTAAGGCTGTCGATCCGTTTTAACTTATCAGCATCGTATGATTTTTTCTTATCCAGGGCAGTATTAAGCCTGGTAAGTAAGCTATCATTACCCGACCCCGAGAAAGCACAATGAAAACAAAATACAAAAGGAATTAAAAGTAATAGTTTTCTCATGCAGCGTTAGGTTAATTAATTGGGCACCGGCAGTAATAACACAGAATTGTTACTGCCAGATAAAATTATAAAAAATACATTGCACTATATTGCAAATCATTAAAAAACAGGGGATAAATGATATCGCATAAATAAATTGGCCGGTTTTTTAAAAAATGGTAAAAATAGCCATGTTATTAAATTTAATATAAACTGGTATATTTACATATAAAATGATGTATTATAAATTGCATTAAGATGTCAGCAGAGAAAATATCAATACTTTATGTAGATGATGAGGAGAACAATTTATTTTCATTTAAAGCCACTTTCCGTATAAAATACCAGGTGCTAACGGCCATTAGTGGCGACGAAGCACTTAAAATACTGGAAACTAAGCCTGTTCAAATTATTATTACCGATCAGCGTATGCCCGAAATGACGGGCGTTGAGTTCCTGGAAAAGGTATTGGTAAAATACCCCGACCCGATGCGGATACTTTTAACCGGTTATGCCGATATGGGCGCCGTAGTTGACGCGGTTAACAAAGGCAAAATATTTCATTACCTGGCCAAACCCTGGAATGAAGAAGAGCTTGACCTTACCATTAACAGGGCTTATGAAAAATACCTGGAAAAGGTTGAATTGAAAGATATGAACGAAAAACTGGAAGTATCTAATGACCAGCTGGAGTTTTTATTGCGCCAAAAATTACTTTCTTAGAAGCTGTTTAAATTTTATTAAAATCTTCATTTTCTAACCTGGTTGTAATTGCGAGGCCCTTGCGTTGGGTTGTGCTGTGGCGGGTGTAGCAACCTCGTCGCTTCATTAACCGCGCGATGAGGTTGCTGCGTCGCCTCTCCACTTAATCCAACGCCGGCGACTCGCAATTGTAAGGCGGTTTGGTATGTTATGGGTAGCCGTAGCAATGACGCTTTCTTTTTTTTGTTGTTATCAGCGCGATTGCGCCTTGGCCATCAGCGAAGACAGTTTTTCGCGGGTAAGAGGTTTCTCTAAAATATCGTTTACTGCGGGGTAGGTAAGTATCCGGTGAATATCATTGGTGTTACGGGTTGATGATAGTATAACCACCATGTATTTTTTTTGAGTTTCGGGCGGCAGCTTTTCAAATTCTTCAACAAACTGAAAGCCGTTCATCAGTGGCATTTGCAGATCCAGTAACACTATAGTTTTTGACCCGGCGGCATGGGCAATACCGGCCTGTATCGTTTCGAGCGCAAGCTGGGCATCCTGAAACGTATTTATGCTCAGGTGTTCATTGGTATGCCTTATTATCTTTCGCGCAATAAAGCAATCAAGCTCACTATCATCAATAACTATAAATGATAATTCCATGCGCTATCAAATAGAAGGGAGTGTTACTTTAAAAGTTGTGCCCTGGTCCATCACAGAGTTGACCTCAATTTTGCCATTTATTTTTGATAACGCGCTTTTTACGTTATACAATCCAAAACCCGACCCTACTTCCTGTGAATTTGCACGATAAAAGAGATTAAATATTTTGCCTATATGGTTACCCAAAATGCCTATACCTGTATCTTTTATACAAATTGTTGCCAAAGTCTTCTCCGCTTCTATAGTTACCTCGACAGATTTATTTCTCCTTTTTTTATCCTGGTATTTAAACGCGTTTGACAAAAGGTTATTTAAAATCAATGTTAAAGGCACCGCATCGGTCCTGAAAGTATCATCCTGTTTTACGTTGATTTTAAACGCTACATGGTTTGTTATTGAAAGCACATCATATATGGCTTTCAGTTCGTTCATTATTTCGTTAAAATTAATATCGGTTATTTTTAATTCCCCGCGCTGCATACTGTAGTAATCATGCATACTTATAATATAAGTATCCAGCTTTTTTAAAGATTTTTCCATCAGGTACAACATCTCTCTCATCTCTTCTACCGTATCAACATCGCGTGCGATATCAATTGCCCCCAAAAGCCCGGCTAATGGCCCGCGTATATCATGGCTAACACTATAAGCAAATTTATTTAACTCATTATAGGCTTTTTGTAATTCATCATTTTTAATAGAAAGCATTGAATTGGCCATGTAAAACTTACTAGCCTCATCAATAGCCGAAACGATATCAGCTTCGGTCCAGGGTTTTTTTACATACCTGAAAATGTTACCCCTGTTTATGGCATCAATTATTGATTCTACATCAGCATACGCGGTCAATAAAATGCGTACAGGCAGTGGGTAGCTGATGCGGATCTCTTCAAAAAACTCAACCCCGGTTGTACCCGGCATCCGTTGATCGCAAAAAACAACTTTAATATCCGGGTGATTGCTGAGGCAGCTCATAGCCTGCGGTATGTTAACCGCCGTGAGAATATGATAATCAAGCCTTAGTGACGCTTTAAAGCCCACCAGGTTATCCGGTTCATCATCCACATACAATATTTTCATTTTTTCAGACATTATGATTAATGCTTAGGTATATAGGGTTGGTATGCATTTATTAGTTAGTTTAATAGCTTGATTTATAGCGATAAATCACTTCGTAATGTAATTTATACAACTTATACGAATATCAGGCTGTTTTTGTGTTAAATATTATGGGTATCTCTAAAATAAACTCGGTTCCTTCTCCGGGGACACTATTTACAATTATTTGCCCGTTATGTTTTTTAATGGTGTTGTAAGCTATAGATAAACCTAAACCTGTGCCTTCACCAACATCTTTTGTAGTGAAAAATGGCTCAAATATCTTTTTCTGTGTTTGCGCGTCCATGCCAACTCCATTATCCGTTATTTTGATAAATACGTTATCATCATTATGGGTTGTTATAATAGCTATTTCGCCACCTTCATTGTTGCCAAATCGTTTTTGTACCGCATAAATAGCGTTTGAAAGCACATTTAAAAATACCTGGTTTAATTTCCCGGGATAACATTCAACCGTTGGCAGGTTGCCGTATTGCTTAATTACTTTTATTTTACTGTTCAGCAGGTTATTGGCAATAACCATGGTTGATTCGAGCCCCTCATTAATATCGGTCCTCTTCAAATCATCTTCATCCAGGCGCGAAAATATTCTCAGGCCCTTAACAATTTCGGCGGTACGGCTTGCACCTTCATTTATCCCTTTTATTAAATGTTTTATCTCTACGGTAAGGTAATCAAAATCAAGTTCTTCCTTATATTCCAGTATCTTTTTTTGTTTATCAGCGGCCGACAGGTCGGATGCGCCAACACCTTCAATTACAGCAAGTGCCTCAAGCACCAGTTCAATATCCCGTTTTAAAGGGTTTATGTTTGAGGTTACAAAGTTTATCGGGTTATTTATCTCGTGCGCTATGCCCGCTGTTAACTGGCCCAATGAAGCCATTTTTTCTGATTCAACCAGTTGGCTTTGGGCTTGTTTCAAATCCTCAAGGGTTATATTCAGTTCCTGGTTTGATTCATTTAACTCATGCGTACGTTCTTCTACTTTCGCCTCCAGCATGGTGTTTTGTTCGCGAATTATCCTGGCATTCTCTTGTAATACATTTAATGTTTCTTCCTGCGATTTTTCTTTTTCGGCCTTAAACATATTTATTTTATCAGCAAGCGCCAGTGATAGTAAGGTAACTTCAAAGGCAGTGCCTACCTGCATTGTATAATTGGTGTATGTAGCATAAGGCAGTATGCCCAGGTTGCGCAATACAAATAATATTAAGCCCACCAGGAATATTGTCCACGCCAATAAAAAAAGTTTGGCGGGCCTGTATCCCTGGAAAGAGATAATAATAGCAACAGAATAGATGGTTATTGTTATTGATAATGCCGAAATATCTATCATCCGGTAACTGGCCAGGTCAAGGCCAATGAGCCTTAATACAATGGCCGCGCTGTACAGAATAATAATTACCGGGAATACCTTATGCAGCCTGGGTGTGCGTTCTTTGGTATGCAGAAATGAGGTTACAAATAATACTGCCGAAATGCCTGCCAATCCCGGAAATATGATGAGCGTTTTATTAAATAAAAATGGCGATGTGTTGAATAGATAATGGTACGTATAGCCCGAGAGTGATGCCTGCGTAAGGCCGATAAATGCGGTGTACAATACATAGTACAGGTAGCTTTTATCTTTTGTGGAGATATAAACAAACAGGTTATATAATACCATTACCACCAATAAGCCTATTAAAATGCCCCAAAGCAGGTCCTGGGTAAGTAGGGCCTCGGCTATTTTTTGCGGTGTGCCTACAATAAGCGGCAAAACCATTTCTTCGGTACTCCTAACTTTCAGGTAAAAAGTTTGGGTTGAATCTTTTGGGATATATAGATCAAATACAAAATTTTGATGCTTGTACTTTCGGTTGTTAAAAGGTTTTGAATCACTAAACTTTTGCGTTTGGTACTGGTTATTAACCGGGTAATAAAGCTCGCAGGTATTTAAAGTAGGATATTCAATAGTTAAAAAAAGATGGTTTGCGGGGCTTTCGTTTTTTAACGTGAATTTGATCCAGAAAGCCGAGTTGCTTAAATTTAAATTGGGTACCTGGCTCGTTGATAGCTTATATGCTTTTGAAATGCTGGCAGCTTGAAAGGTAAAATGGTTAGTCGTGTCTTCCAGTATAGCAACATGATCGCCGATAATGGTATTATCACCTTTAAAAACTAAAGGGGTTTGCGAAAATGCTTTTACCGAAAAAAATATTTGTAACAGTAGTAATACCGGGTAAATTTTCTTCATTTTAATGGTTTATAACAGCAGATTGTATTATGCAACTAACAGGTTAGCTAATGATTGATGTTAGTACAATGTTATTCAATAAATAGCACCTTTTCAAGTGGCAGCCTATGTGTTTTTACTTCGGGCATTGGCGCCATGGCAATTTTTGTTAAAAACACCTCGGCGCCATTATCATCAAGTTTGGTAAGGTTTACAAATTCCTTTCTTAAACTCTTTAGCTCGGCAATACTTTTAGTGTCCAGGCCTTCGCCCTCGCTATGCGTAACCCTGGGGAAAAGATAAAAAGGGGAAATTAAAGGGTGAACAGCCATACCCTCGTTGGTTGCGGCCAGCCAAAACCGTTCCATGGCGCGGCCGCCTTCAAAAAAATTCTTTAAATTATAGGTGGGTAAGGTTATCATACAAAGGGCAGACGCATTGGCTATGGTGCGTTTAGCCAATGTATCAAAAGCATGGCCGCCGCCAAGCCCTTTTATGGTATTTACCACTTTTTCATCTTTAATAACATTTAACGCGGCCAATTGCGAATTGCTGAGGCCCAGTGTACGCACATCCATCCCGTCCATCGTAGTGTCGGCATCTTCTTTTGTCCAGCGCATTTCGCGGTGAACAAAATCATAATGCCCCGCCGGGTTTAAAAGCCTTGTACGGTCGCACGCGCCAATAATTTTTGTGAGCAAATTAAGTTCGTCCTCATTGGTAAACCAGCGCAGCTTTGCACCGGTAATTGATTCGGCATAAGCAGCAAGCTGGTTAAGGGTATCGGCAGGTATAGCCGCTTTAGGGGCGGGGTTACGGTTTGTATAGCGGTTGAATATAGCCTGGTTTAAAGGTTTTAAAAGGATAGTATCCGGGCCGTTATGTAATTTTTTAAAGGTGATGGATGCTACCAATTTTTCGGTACTGCTATCAGGCAAAAAGTGCAGAATTGGCTCGATGCCCAATTCGAGCGCGTTTATATATAAGTTTTCATAGGCTGCCCCGAAACTGATAAACGAGGCCATTTTTTGAAAATCGCCAAACGAATAAGAGCGAAATTCATCATGAAACAGGTATAAGGTTCCGTTTTTATAAAGCCATTTCCAGGGCTGGTCATTCCCGGTTGAAGGGGCGGCGCAGGCAGCTGTAACTAACTTGCTGATAATGTCATTAGCAGGGGCTATGCTATCAGTATCATTATTAATGGCACGCTTGTTAGCCAAATTAAGCATATCAGCAACGGTTAGCGGCTTAAATGGATTGCTATAAACCGGTTTTTGCGGCGGGGTGGATCGCTTTTCGGGTATCAGCTCATCCAGGTCGATATAATACCGGCCCGATTCATGAAATTGGTCGAGTAATATACGGCGGCAAACATCGGCACCTACAGCCCCGCCCAGGGTTACCGAACTAGCCAGCTGTGGCCAGGTATTGATAGATTGCTCCACTTCAACCATTGACGCTTTGGCCCGCAGCGAGATGTTTTCAATACCCAGCATTTGTAAAATAACGGGTATCTTCTCTTCGTTAGTTAACTCTTTTATTGTTTTAGGGTTTACATTTTCAACCGCGCCATGCAATATCGGCCTGTTTGGTTCAAGGTCAAAACGTTCCACATCAAGCATGCCCCTGTCGCTGGTATCCATTACAACGGGTATTTTTAACTCGCGTGCCTTATACCGGGCAATAATTTTAATATCCAGGCCATCACATTCATCCACCAACAGGTCGAGCTTGCCGTTGCCGGTAAAAAAATCGTCCATATTGGTTTCGGTTAACCCGTCGAAAAAGCAATTCACTTTTAAAAACGGATCAATTTCGGCTATCTCACGGGCGGCAACAACTACCTTTGGTATGCCCATATTGTACAGGCCGGCCCTTATCCTGTTTAAATTACTTAGCTCAAGCACATCAAAATCGGCCAGCCTTAGTTCGCCAAAACCCCGTTCCATCGAAAGGGTAAGGGCGATAGATTGCCCCACCGAAAGGCCAATAATGCCAATTTTTTTTGTGCTTAGCGTGCTTCTTTCTTCGCGGGTTATCTTATACTGGTTACGGTTGGTACGTACTTCAATAAACTCATCTTCATCCAGCAAATGTACAAGGCGGCGGCTCCAGGGGTAATAAACCCACACGCCGTAATTGCCAATGGCAACGCCGTTTAAATGCCTGGTAATAAGTGATTCATATTCGTCGGCTTTTATCCGTACCGAAGGGTTTTGACTTTTAATAAGCTCCTGTAACTGCCCGTAAATTTCATCATGTACAAATAGCACGTGGCCTTTAGTTACCAATTCATTTAACGCTTGTTTTTCACCATCGCTACCGGCTCTGAAAAAAAGCGGCGTATAGGTCAATTTATCTTCGGGGGTAATATGTAAATGTGTGGTGCCTTTTAACATGGAACAGGTTTAAACAAATTAATTATACGATTGAGAGTCAAGATACAAGAATCAAGAGCCAAGACAAAGAAGCAAAAAAATGAGCTTTTTATTTTCCTGTGTCCGGGCAATATGTCTTAAGGAAATCGCTTTTAAAGCTTGTCGCCTTTTTACCCCGTCCTCCTCCTTCCCCCAATTTTAGGGGAAGGTATCGCACATTGCCCTCACTCCATCAATTTTTGAGCTAAACCATCTGCGAGATGCCTGAAGTTTTTAAAAGCGATTTCCTGTTATATCTAACTTTTTATTTATTCTTTATAATACTATTTTCTTGGTTCTTGATTCTCGGTTCTTGACTCTTACGTCGCATTGCTTATACGATATAACTGCCGAAAGGTTAAATTATGTTCGGATGAGTTTCGTTTATTTTTAGGTTTAAGAAGGTTTTTCTGGCGTTCTCAATGGTAGCTTTCAGGTCCCAATTGTCGAGGTTAGGAATTTGGATGGCATAGTGGATGGTTATTTCTTTCCTTCTTAGAGTTTCAACGCGGGTAATATTTAAATTTTCGCGTATATCAATGATCGCTTTTTTGTCTTCTTCATAGGCCTTGCTCAGGGTTGGCACATCTTTAAGCACCATGGTAGTGGCAACCAAATCAAGTTTCGGGTAGTAAAATGTGCCTTTAATACCAATACTGTCTTCTAACTCCATGCCAACGGCCTGCCCCGGTGGTATAGTATAGGGCGCGCATAAGGCAAACAACGATTGTATGCCCAACTGGTACGAAATAGCTACGGTAGTGCGGATCAGAAATATGGAGCCAATGCCGTATCCTGCTATCTCGCGCGAATTCCATAGGCCGCATAAT
>Ga0206943_1081_pt1 | contig 24884 bp, 25 predicted proteins | sample Alteio_BWOrgHeat_7_FD_153243 | JGI IMG/M metagenome (GOLD analysis project Ga0206943, IMG submission 153243) | Enriched cells from forest soil in Barre Woods Harvard Forest LTER site, Petersham, Massachusetts, United States -... | ecosystem: Environmental > Terrestrial > Soil > Temperate forest > O... | reverse complement strand
GAGAAAGCTGCCAAATTAACGGCCGCCATAAAGAAAGTAATGGCCAAAAATATTTCAACTGCGCCTTTGATGGAATTGAATCCGGCAGACTGATGATTCCCTATGTCGTAATGTTTTTTTATGGACCGCTTAAAATGGTTTGACAGGAAATTCGATTTCAGTTATACAGAAAATATTTTCCCGATGATCCTGGAAAGACTCATGGGAACTCCTTTGCGTTTAACTTCTAAATTAAAATCCATTCCCCCGGAGCTATTGGAAACGAAGATTGACAGCAGCTGGTCGATTAAAGAAAATATCGGACACCTGACTGACCTGGAATCCCTGTGGCAGAAAAGGTTTGACGATATTATTTCAGGACATGAATATATGACCCCCACAGATCTGGCAAATAATAAAACCGACCTGGCCAATCACAACAGTAAGCCGGCGGATGAGTTGATACGCGAATTTTCAGTGATCAGATCGGAAACCCTTTCCATGCTGGAAAACATACCGGAGGAATCTATATTCAGGTTTTCGCTTCATCCGCGGCTTAAGACCTCTATGCGGACAATGGACCTGTTTTTATTTGTTGCCGAACATGATGATCATCACCTGGCAAGAATAACGGCAATAGAAAAACAACTCCGGAATTCCAATTAATTTTTCCCTTCCATGGCATTACATTCAGCCAGTGAACCCAGCCTGAACCGGAATGGGATATGGGTAGCTTTTTCAAATTCCCATTCCCGTTTACAAAAGAATCCGGATTGGAGATAATAGATATTTGGAGGCTGTATGTAGGATCCGTTCATGTTCAAGCTAAATCCATTAAATGGATTCTGTTTGATTTGAGCAGAAACTCCCATTTGTTCTGTCTGTTCAGGAGTCGGAAAACAAATCATTCGGGACTCATATAATGGCAGACCGGGGTATAATTTGGCAACCGGTGCTCCGGGATATGGAAGGTCCAAAAAGTCCTTTTTCGGGTTCATAACGCTGATATTTTGTCCCCATCCACTTAGGAAGGAAATCATTGTAAACCAAACAACAAGAAAGAAATAAAGACGTTGCGGCCGATTATTCATAATTATATCTAAATTTACGGCGTGATTTTTGTGGAAAGGGCAAAATTTTTAAATTTTCTTCTTTCGACTTTAACCCCTCAAAGATGGCATTAAGTCAATCATTACAGCAGAAATTACTCCAAAAATTATCTCCCCAGCAGATTCAGCTCATGAAACTGCTGCAGGTTCCTACTGCCAATCTGGAAGAGCGGATCAAAGAAGAACTGGAAGAAAATCCTGCTCTTGAGGTTGCTGAAGAAGACCATGACGATGGTTTGACGGATGATACAAAGGATGAGTTTGAAACGACAGAAGAAGAATTTGAACCGGAAGGAACCCAGGATGAATATGATAATATCGATATCAGCGATTATGTAAACGAACACGATGACGACGTCGCTGACTATAAGCTCAGGGACGATAACTACCCGGATGCAGAAGAAAAGCAAACGGTTACGCACAAACTGGAAACCAGTTTTTATGAATTGCTGCTCGATCAGCTGGGTATGTTGAAGCTGAACGATCGTGACCGCAAAATAGCTGAGCAGATTGTAGGTAGTATTGATGACGATGGCTATCTGCGTCGTGAAACGGCTTCCATTGTAGATGATCTGGCCTTCCGTCAGAATATTGAAAGTACCGAATCGGAAGTGGAGTCCATCATTGCCCGCATACAGCATTTCGATCCGCCCGGTGTAGCTGCCCGGAATCTGCAGGAATGCTTACTACTCCAGCTGGAAAGAAAAAAGAACGAAGCTAAAAGTGTTGAACTGGCTATCAGTGTGCTGTCAGAATATTTCGATGAATTCACAAAAAAACATTACGATAAAATTCAGCGTGGGCTGAATATTTCAGAAGAAGAGTTCAGGGACGTGATCCGTCAGATCGTGAAGCTGAATCCCAAACCCGGTGGCAATCTGGGAGGCGCCGGTAAAGGAGAGGGTTATGTGGTTACTGTTTTCAGGTGATCCCATTTGCGGATATAATGCCAGTTATGATCGAACCAGTAAAAATTCCCGCCAAATATTTGTTGGGATTTCAACTCTGCCACGACTGCCTCTGTGAGTTGGCGGCTTGGCATAAACCAGCTCAGAAAAGTATGGCTGTCACCGGCGGGATCCGGAATGGTTCTGAATTTTAGTCCGGGAATTTTTGCCAGTTCCGCCTGGAGGTATTGGTGATTTTTTTTCTGTATGGCGAGGAATGAATCCAGTTTACGGAATTGGGCGAGACCAACAGCTGCATGCAATTCTGAGATCCGGTAGTTATAACCGATGAAGGGATGCAATTCGGCACCACGGTCATTTCCCAAATGATCATGACCGTGATCGGTATAGCCATCACAGCTGATATAAGTCTTTTTATTATTGGTCAGCACGGCGCCTCCCTCAGCACAGGTTACCGTCTTTACGAAGTCAAATGAAAGGGTTCCGGCGTCTCCGATGGTACCCAGGAATTTTCCTTTATAAGAAGCTCCGATACTCTGGCAGGCATCTTCCAGCAGGAGCAATTGATGATCCCGGCAAATTTCCTGTATGGCATCCATATCAGCCATACTGCCACACATATGCACGGGCATAATACAGCGGGTAGCGGGTGTAAGAGCTTTACGCACGGCGACCGGATCCAGAGTCAGGGAATCATTCACGTCAACCAGAACGGGGATGGCTCCTACGCTCAATACTGCTTCAAAGCTGGCTACGAACGTAAAGGAGGGCATGATCACTTCGTCACCCGAACCAATACCAAGGGCAGTCAGCGCGGTTGTCAGGGCCGATGTTCCACTGGAAGTAAGTTGCGCAAATCCGCACTGTAAACGGTTGCATATGGCCTGTTCCAGCTCACGTGATTTCCATATATCTTTACGGGCAGCATCAAAACCATAACGCATGAGTATTCCGGTAGACAAAACTTCGTTTACTTCTTTTCGTTCTTCTTCACCAAATAATTCAAATCCTGGCATGATTCAATATGATTATAGACCTCAGATAAATAGGCAAACAAAGTTAAAATCTTTTATACTGACAGCCTTATTATTCGGGCTGATTTCAAATGCCTGGTCCCAGGTGGACTCTGCGAACGTTGAGCCCCCTAAAAAATCGATGCCTTTTGCGAAGATCAGCGGCAAATGGAGTTTAATACCCGCATCAGAAACAGACACGGCCGGAGGGCATTTCCCGGAAATGCAGTTTGATGTCAAAGACGCTAAATTTTCAGGAAATACCGGTTGCAACAAAATGTCAGGGACTTATTTTATATCCGATAGCACGACTATACATTTCAGTGAAAAAATGATTACAACCCGTATGTTTTGCGCGGGATATAACGAATCTGCTTTTCTTCAAAACCTGTTGCGGGTTGACGGGTTTAAATTCAGAAAGGGAATGCTTATTTTCACAGTAGGCAACATCGAGGTTTCAAGATGGATTCGAAAATCCCCTCCTCCCAAAAAAACAACCCCTAAAGCGTAGGTCTTTTTCGCATCAGCTGTATAATTTAACCACTGGTTCTGCCGCCGGCAGTTCGTAAATTGCAAGTATGCAGGATTATCTTATTGGATTGAATGAGCCGCAGAAAGAAGCCGTACTACATATCAACGGACCGCTGATGATCATTGCCGGAGCAGGCAGCGGTAAAACCAAAGTACTTACAACCCGCATTGCACATCTGCTTTCTACCGGAGTGGACGCTTTCAATATTCTTGCCCTCACTTTTACGAATAAGGCGGCAAAGGAAATGAAGGAAAGGATCGAAAGGATTTTAGGCACCAATGAGGCAAGAAACCTCTATATCGGCACTTTTCATAGCGTTTTTGCCAGGATTTTACGTGCCGAAGCCCCTAAACTGGGTTATCCGCATCATTTTACGATTTATGATACGGATGATGCCAAAAGTGTAGTCAAAACGGTTGTTAATGAACTTAATCTGGACGATAAGCACTATAAGCCCAATATCGTTTATAACCGGATTTCGCAGGCTAAAAATGGACTGATCACGCCCGCAGAATATGCGACCGATTATTATATACAACAGGAGGACATCCGGAGCAACCGGCCGGCCATTGCCCAGATTTACGAGGCCTATGCCAAAAGGTGCTTTAAGAATGGGTCCATGGATTTTGATGACCTTTTACTCAAGTTTTATGAGCTTCTCAAGAATTTTCCTGAAAGCCTGCACAAGTACCAGCATAAATTCAAATACATATTGATCGATGAGTTCCAGGATACCAATCCGGCTCAATACGAGATTATTAAACTATTGGGAGCGGTTTACGAGAATGTATGTGTGGTTGGCGATGATGCCCAGAGTATTTACAGTTTCCGGGGAGCCACTATTGAAAATATTCTTCAGTTTCAAAAAGATTACGAAGATGTGAAAGTGGTGAAACTGGAGCAGAATTACCGGAGTACACAAAGTATCATAACGGCAGCCAACGAAGTTATTAAACGAAACAAGGGACAGATACCGAAAAATCTCTGGACGGAAAATATCGAAGGTGAAAAAATACGCCTCGTGCGTACGATGACAGACAACGACGAAGGAAAATTTGTCGCGGATACCATACAGGAACAAAAACTCAGGAATCATTTTAATAACCGGGATTTCGCGATTTTATACCGTACCAATTCACAGAGCCGCGCTTTTGAAGAAAGCCTTCGCCGCATGGCCATACCCTACACGATTTATGGCGGCATCAGTTTTTACCAGCGTAAAGAAATCAAAGATTTTATTTCTTATCTGCGGGTTATTGTAAATCCGACCGATGAAGAATCTCTGAAAAGAATTATCAATTTCCCTGCAAGGGGGATTGGAAAGACTTCCCTGGATAAGGCCGTTCTCATGGCGAATGAAAAAAATATTTCCATGTGGGATGTCCTCTGCAACGCGTCTTCCATGGGATACAAAGCAGGCACGCTGGAGGCCATTGAGCAGTTTGTGCAGATGATAAAGAGTTTTTCAAGCATGCTGAATACAAAAAATGCCTATGATGTGGCAAAACATGTTGGCGTACAAACAAATATTGTCAAGGAGTTATATAATGATAAAACGACGGAGGGACTGGCGCGTTATGAAAATATACAGGAATTGCTGAACAGTATCAAGGAATGGGTGGACGATCAGACAAACCGCAGCCTTATTGATGAAGACGGAATCCTGATCGATAATATCAATACGCAGGAAACACAAAGAGGCCAGGCCGGGTTATCCGGTTATCTGCAGCAGATTACTTTGCTTACTGACACTGATCAGAAAGATCCGGAAGCAGATACCGTGAAACTGATGACCATTCACGCGGCGAAGGGGCTCGAATTCAGTTGTGTTTTTGCAGCAGGATTGGAGGAATCTCTTTTTCCCAATGCGATGTCAATCAACACCAGGGAAGAACTGGAAGAAGAAAGGAGATTATTTTATGTGGTGATTACAAGAGCCAAACATAAACTCTGGATTACTTATGCGAATTCACGTTATCGTTTCGGAAGTGTCATTCAGAATGATCCAAGCCGATTTATTGAAGAAATTCCGGATGATCAGTTGGATCGCAGTTATGCAGGCGGCGGAATAAAAAATCAGATTGGGTCTTCCTGGGGAGGACGACCTGCATACGACCGTCTCAACCGCGGTTATCAAGGCGGAGAAGACTCCGGAACCAAAAGTCGCGAACCTGCCAAGCCCACTTATATTTCTGCCAGCGCAAAAACACCCGCTGCCGTTCATATTCCTTCAGCAGATTTTGCGCCGAGCGACACGTCAAACCTGGCAGCAGGAGATAAAGTGGAACACCAGAAATTCGGATTCGGCGAAGTCGTAAAGATGGAAGGATCAGCACATAATCCGATTGCAACGGTCAATTTTAAATCGGGTGGCGAGAAGAAAATCATGCTGAATTACGCCAAACTCAGAATAATCAAGGAATAGGTCCGTAGACGGAAGCATGAGCTTTACATGCTTCTGTCGTAGCGCTGTCATAAGACAAAAATGTCTCTGTAAGGTCTCTATGAAGCTTTATACATGTTTGAATTGTAGAAATATTAGTAGTGAATTTTAATCGAAATATGCATAGACGGTTCGGGATATTTGCGGTTCGCCAGACGTTTGCCTATCGTCCAAAAAATTGCAGAAAGGCAAAACTGCGCTTTATGTACGCCGTCCAACAACATCTCAACAACATCTCAACAGCATCTAAGACGAAACTTTTTATTGTTGAGAAGTCGTAAAGACCAGACAATATTAAGAAGAATGCTGATTTCCGACCTGATCCTCCCCGGATTCTACTCTTTGGGTACTCTTTGGGTACCCGGATCCTACTCTTTGGGTACCCGGAATCCGGGTAGGCAATGAGTAAACATCGGGTTAGCAAAGCGGACCCATTGGGGTGTCATCAGGGATCTTTCAGCGCACTATTTGAGTTTCAACACCTCAGCAACCGTCTTCTTTTCGCTGCCAGAGAAAATCTTTTTCCCTGAGATAATAACCGGCCTTTTTAGAAAAGTATATTCCTGCAGGATCAGATCACGGTAATCTTTTTCCGTCAGTTTTTTATCCTTCAATCCCATGGCTTTATATTTCAGGGCTCTTCTGCTAAAAAGTGCTTCATAGCTTCCGATCATAGCCTTCATTTCGTCCAACTGTGATGCTGTGATTTTTTCTTCTTTGATATTCTGATAAGCGTATCCTTTTTTGATCAGGTCTGAATCCTTCATGATCCGCTGACAGGTTGTGCATGTGGAAACACAGTAAGCCTTCTTCATTTTATATATTATCTGTTTAAAAGCAATTTGTGAAATTCCAGCGAATCGCCATTGAATACATCGAAATCCACGATGGTATAACATCCGTTTACCCGTCCTTTTTCATTATGCTGCCAGAAACTCCAACTCCGGTAGATACGTGGTTGGGAAGGCTGCAAATAATGTGCGGCCCACAACAGATAGCCATCAAAATCATCCTTCAGATATCGTTCGTAAAAATCAACATTGGTATAAATAATAGGGGCCGTTCCATAATAGGCCTGCACAGTTTGCAGCCATTCTTTGGCGCGCTGTCTTAACTTTTCCGGAGGCACGCCGTAAGTCTGTTCTATATCCAGAACCGGTGGCAGGTCACCGGGCAGAAGAGTTACGGAATTGATAAAATTTTCGGCCTGCGCTTTTCCGCTTTTAGTTGCCAGAAAATAATGGTAGGCGCCACGGATCAGACCGGCCTCTTTTATTTTTTTCCAGTTCCTGCTGAACATCTGGTCTTCGTTTCCCAAACCTTCTGTGGCTTTTACAAAAACAAAACTGATTGAAATATCCTGCACACGCATATTCTTCACCGACTGCCAATTCACAACATCCTGATATTTGGAAACGTCAATGCCATGTATTGAATAATTCACAGGCATACTGATCCCGAATTCGCGATATTCAACAAATGAAGTACTTTTTTCACTTATCCATTGATATATCATCATGCCGACCATGACGAATATTGAGGTACTGAATATAAAAACGATGATCTTCCAGATCCTGCGCTGCTTTTTGGCCATTACGATAGGTAAACGTGTGCAAATAAACTAATTTTACATGTGATATGACCAAATTCAACCGGCATGATACCATCAATCTTTTTACCAGGCTAAGTCTTCGAAGAGCATGGAACGGGATTCTGGTGTTATCGAGTTATTATATCAGTAAGTGGACCCGCAGACCGGTTCAATGGGGAGCTCCGGTATCGATTTCGTTTGAACCTACAACCAGCTGTAATTTGAGATGTCCCGAATGTCCCAGCGGGCTCCGGTCGTTTACACGTCCGAGAGGAATGCTGGAAATGAATTTTTTTCGCGGGATGATCGATCAGCTCGCGCCCGAATTACTATATCTTACTTTTTATTTCCAGGGAGAACCTTATCTGAATCCTGATTTCCTGGAAATGGTTGCATACGCCGGATCAAAAAATATATATACGGCCACTTCTACCAATGCCCATTATCTCAATGACGAAAATGCACGCAAAACAATTGAAAGCGGACTGGACCGGCTGATCATTTCACTGGATGGTACCAGTCAGGAAGTGTACAGCCAATACCGCATCGGTGGCGACCTGGAAAAAGTGTTGGCTGGCGCAGCCAATATTGTTAAATGGAAGAAGAAGCTGAATTCCAAAACACCTTATGTATTCTTCCAGTTTCTGGTGGTACGACCTAATGAACATCAGATGGAGCAGGCAAAAGAACTTGCGCAAAGAACGGGCGTGGATGGTATCCGGTTCAAAACAGCACAGATTTACGACTACGAAAAAGATCCGAATCATCTGATACCACAACATTCCGACATTTCGAGATATCGAAAAAAAGCGGACGGGACTTATGAATCTAAAAACCGTTTGCAAAACCATTGCTGGCGGCTGTGGCATGCACCCGTTATAACCTGGGACGGACTCGTGGTACCTTGTTGTTTTGATAAAGACGCAAAACACCGTATGGGGGACTTAAAAAATAAACCCTTTAAAGAAATCTGGAAAGAACCCGAATACATCGATTTTCGCAGGAAGATCTTAAAAGGCCGGGGAGAAATTGACATTTGTGCCAATTGCAGTGAGGGCGTGAAGGTCTGGGGAGACTGACCAGCAGAGGAAGGAATTTTCGACGGATAAGTAATTTTATGAGTTTAGAGAAAGATATTAATCAGCAGGTTTTCCGTTCGGAATATCAAAAGGCAATCATTAATCTCATTTACACATTTAACTGGGTAAATGAAAAAATAAACAGGCGATTTGAACCATTTGATATAACGCAACAACAATTTAATATTCTCCGGATTTTGCGTGGAGCCGGGCAGCCATTATCCACTTTGCAGATAAGACAGAGAATGCTTGATAAAATGAGCGATACCAGCCGCATTGTAGACAGGCTCGTAAAAAAAGGGATGGTAAAAAAAACAATTTCCCGGGAAGACCGGCGCCTGGTTGACGTGTTGATGACTGAAAAAGGGAAAAAACTATTACAATCGATGGATGTAATGAATGAAGAAATGGAATCAATATTTAAATATCTCAGTGATGAGGAAGCAAAGCTTCTGAATGTTCTTCTTGATAAAATCAGGATGATTGAAACCCCCCCTGAAGACAATTCAGCAGAAACCGCCGTTACCGGATAGAACCTTATGAAAATATTTCTTTTTGTTACACTATTGATTTCTTCTCTCTTCGCGTTTTCACAACCTAAATATGAGTTTAGGGCGGTATGGGTTGCCACCGTTGATAATATTGACTGGCCAAGTGCCGGAAATTATAGTACTGAATTACAGAAGGCTGAATTTATCCGTCAACTTGATATGCATCAGCGCAATGGAATGAATGCGGTGATTGTTCAGGTACGTCCCGCCTGTGATGCATTTTACCCTTCGGATTTGGAGCCCTGGAGCCAATGGCTGACGGGCAAACAGGGAAAAGCTCCTGTACCTTTTTATGATCCGCTGGAATTCATGATTTCAGAAACCCATAAAAGAGGCATGGAATTTCACGCCTGGTGTAATCCTTACCGCGCCATATTCCAGCTGGGCCACTATACTACGGTTATCACAAAACACGGAAAACATAAGCATCGTAAAACAGTCTGGCATAACGGTTCTTCCATTTCTCCCAATCATATCAGCAAGCAGCACCCGAACTGGATTCTCGAGTATGGAGAAACCGGGTACCTCGATCCCGGCAATAAGGAAGTTCAATTGTATGTGAATGCTGTAATACGGGATATGCTTAACCGCTATGATATTGACGCGATTCATTTCGATGATTATTTCTATCCTTACAGAATTGGCGGTGTGGAGTTTCCCGACAATGCATCTTATTTGAAATATGGTCAGGGTATGGATAAGGAAGCATGGAGAAGAAGTAATGTAGATTCCGTTATTCTGATGTTACATCGTACTATTCACGAAGTGAAAAAAAATTGCAAATTCGGAATCAGTCCTTTTGGCGTCTGGAGAAATTTATCAAAAGATTCGCTGGGGAGCGATACGCGAGCAGGACAAACGAACTATGACGATTTATACGCTGACATACGGTTGTGGATGAAAAACGGATGGATTGATTATGTGGTACCACAATTGTATTGGGAATTTGAGCAGAAAAATGCGCCTTTTGGAATCTTACTGAACTGGTGGAGCAAAAATCATTTTGACAGGCCCTGCTATATCGGGCTGGGTTTTTACCGCGCTGGTTCGAATGAATACTGTCGTGACAGAAATCAATTACCAAGGCAACTTCGTGCGACCCGTGAGCTTCCGGATATTGGGGGAGAAGTATACTTCAGCAGTACTTCATTCTTTAAAAATCCATTGGGATGGAATGATACGTTACGCGAACATTTTTATAACTACCCGGCCCTGATCCAGCCGATGCCATGGATCGACAGTGTACGCCCTTCCATACCCGTTGTGCGTGTCATCTCACAAAATGATTCGCTGTCATTTCTTTTAGGAGCGGGAAATCTCAAAGATGTATTGAGAGGATTTGCTGTCTATAAGGCAGAGGGCAACTTTAATATCGATTCTGCCCTTGTATTCCGTTTTATTCCCAATAATTCGTATCCGTTAACGGGATTTAGTCTGAAGGCCCTGATGACCGATTCCAGCAGCAGATATTTTGTAACCGCGATCAGCAGGACGAATAATGAAAGTGCACCCTTGCTGATTTATCCGATACCAACGAAAGCACCTTAAAAACACTTAATTTTATATCCATCAACATTCCGATTCTCAATGGCGCTAATTGACGTACAATTACCCAATTCCCTAGCGCGGGCCTTGCGATTGCCAAAAAAATCCCCGAGGCGCCAGCAACTAAAAGTCCTCAAAAAATTATTGAAGAAAGCGCGCTTTACTGAGTTCGGGCAACAGTTTCATTTCGACCGGATCCTGCTGGATCGCCACCTGGTAAAGAGTTTTCAAGAAAACGTTCCCGTTTATGACTATACGAAGATTTATAAGGAGTGGTGGTATAAAACCCTGGAGGGTAAACCTGATATCTGCTGGCCCGGAAAAATAAAGTATTACGCCCTGAGTTCGGGCACTTCGGAATCAGCCAGTAAATATATACCTGTTACCAACGACCTCTTGCACGGCAATCGAATCGTGATGGTCCGTCAATTGTTGAGCCTTCGTAATTACCAGGATATTCCGGTGAAAAGTATTGGCAAAGGATGGTTGATGATCGGCGGATCCACCGACCTGCAAAAAGGACCAGGGTATTACGAAGGCGATCTCAGCGGAATTTCTGCCAAGAAAGTGCCCTTCTGGTTCAGTCCTTTTTATAAACCAGGCAAGAAGATTGCCAAAACAAGGGATTGGACCCGTAAGCTGGAAGAAATTGTAGAACAGGCACCGGGATGGGATATCGGATTCATCGTGGGCGTGCCGGCTTGGATCCAGATGTGTGTGGAAAAAATCATCGAGAAGTATAAACTGAATAATATACATGAGCTCTGGCCCAATCTTGGCTTTTTTGTTCATGGGGGCGTTTCTTTCGAACCCTATAAACTGGGATTTGAAAAGCTTTTGGGCAAACCCATTACTTATATTGAAACCTATCTTGCTTCTGAAGGGTTTATTGCCTACCAGGACCGTCAGGATGAAAGAGGCCTGCGCCTGGTAACCAGCCAGCACCTGTTCTTCGAATTTGTACCCTTCGATGATAAAAACTTCGATAGCGAAGGGAATATGGTAGATCGTCCGGAGGCATTGGAAATTCACCTGGTGGAAGAAGGCCGTGATTATGCGATTTTGATTAGTACGGCCGCCGGTGCCTGGCGATACCTGATCGGGGATACGATACGATTCACTGACAAAGGGAAAAGTGAAATCATTATTACCGGCAGAACCAAACATTATCTTAGTCTGGTAGGCGAACACCTCAGCGTTGATAATATGAACCAGGCCATACAATTTGTTAGCGAAGAGCTGAACATATCGATACCTGAATTTACAGTTGCCGGGGTGCCACATGGTCTTTTCTTTGCCCATCAATGGTATGTGGCTTCCGATTCACCCGTAGATCCGGTTGTTCTTCGGGATAAGCTGGATGAAAATCTCAAACGTTTAAATGATGATTATGCCGTTGAACGTAAGAGTGCCCTGAAGGACATTTCAGTAAAAGTGTTGCCTCCGGAAATATTTATAGACTTTATGCGATCTGCCGGTAAGGAAGGGGGGCAGCATAAATTCCCGCGGGTGCTTAAAGGTAAGTTGTTAAAGGACTGGCAAAATTTCGTCGAGCAAACAAATGTCAGGTCTCATTATTGATTATTTATTAAAATGAGAAATATTACTCTATTTTCCGGGTTCCGTTATTTTCGTGTAGGACCGGTAAAATTAATATCGCATGGTCGAAGCCATATTGAAAGGATTAGCGCTCGGAGTTGTGCTCGCATTATCTGTCGGTCCGATCATTTTCACCATCATAAAGCAAAGTATAACCGTTGGTCATAAGGGCGGCTTCAGTTTTGTGGCAGGCGTTTGGCTTAGTGATTTTATCCTCGTATTTCTCAGTAATGTTTTTACCGAATGGGTAACCAGGCTGCTCGAACATAAAAATTTAATCGGGTACGGTGGCAGTGGCTTCCTGATCGCCATGGGTGTGTATTTTTTCTTTTTTAAGAAAGTGGTTTTAAAAGCGACGGAAGGAGAACATTCCGATCACCTGAGTACGGCAGAGATGTTCAGGATTTTTGCTTCCGGATTTATTATTAATACCCTGAATCCCGGTGTGATTATTTTCTGGCTGGGGAATGCATCGATACTTGCATTGACACATACATTGAGTGAGCGTATATTGATTTTCTCCATTTGTTTACTCATCAATATGTCGGCAGATGTTGGGAAAGTCATGATGGCGGGGAAGTTGCGTAAAAAATTAACTGTTCACAATCTGGCCATCATTAATAAGATCTCTGGCGCCATACTGATCGCTTTCGGTATGTTTTTACTTTATACTGTTCTGTTCAGGAGGCATTAGTTCCGGCGCTGCTTTAATTTTTAGCATGAATAAATTCCTTACTTCCGTTTTCTTTCTGATTCCGCTGATCAGCTTATCCCAAACGGATGTGCTGATTCTTCAGAAAAACGGACGTAATATCAAGACCTTCGAAACGGGTATGACCATCGGTTTCCATACCGTTTATGATCAATGGCTGGGCGGCACCATTACGGCTTTACGGAATGACAGCATATTTCTGAATAATATCCCGTTTCATGTACATGAATTAGATGCCATCCGTCAGGATAACACGAAATGGAATTATTTAAATGACGGGACCCTGTTAATCGTTGCCGGTGTGGGCGTGCTCGTTCTGAATGTGGTGAATGGACTATACACCAATGAAAGCGCCGGCAGCTGGGTAAAGACCTCCGGGTGGATTACAGCCGGTGCTTTTATTATCGGGGGAATATTATTGAGAAGAGCCCGGTATTCCGATTATAAACTCGGTAAAAAATATACTTTGCACTATTTGAATATGCGTGTTAATCATCCTGTGGAGAATGTTCTATCCGTAAAACCAACTGAACCCGCAAAGTAATCTGATGCCTGTAAAAATGAAAGGAATTGTCCCGCGAATTTGGAGATGGATCAAACGGGTCTTTCTGTTTTTATTTTTTGCGCAATTTTTTTATATCCTGATCTTAAAATGGATCAACCCGCCGGTTACGCTCACACAGTTGTCCGGTCTTTTTCATGGTTATGGCCTGAAACGTAATTACGTTGCCATGGATGCCATTTCACCCTACGCCAAACTTGCCGTTATTTCGTCTGAAGACCAGCTTTTTCCCGACCATGATGGGTTTGATTTTAAATCAATTGAAAAGGCCATGAAACATAATCAGAAAAGTAAATCGCTTCATGGAGCCAGTACGATTTCCCAACAGGTGGCAAAGAATGTCTTTTTATGGCAGGGCAGGAGCTGGATCCGAAAGGCGATGGAAGTGTATTTCACTTTTATGATTGAGAAAATCTGGGGAAAAAAAAGAATACTTCAAATGTATTTGAATGTAAGTGAAATGGGCAAGGGCGTTTATGGAATCGACGCTGCAGCTAAATTTTATTTCTTTAAACATGCAAAAGATTTGAACCGTAGTGAAGCAGCTATGATCGCGGGATGTTTGCCCAATCCAAAGGTCTTTACGATCAGGCCTATGTCAAAGCATGTGGCTTCGAGATATCCATGGATATTAGGCCAGATGCATCACCTGCAGGATGATCCGGATGTTATTAAGCTGTTACAATAAATCCTGATCTTCTTAGTGTGGTCCCGCATGTTTTCCTTTCTCAACTAACACTTTCTTACATTTATTACTCTTCCACCCTCACCACACTTGTAAAATGTATTGCCTGTTGAAGCCGATGATCATAGTCCCCTGAAATTTCTACCCATGGTGTGGATTGATTAACCATCAGATCTTTGTACATGTGAAATAATTTTTCCCGCGATTCCAGGTCAGGATATTCCCGTAACTCGTCTGCAACCCACGGAAGGTCGGTATTGCACAATAGATAACCGTCATACTTTCTGATTGCTATCTGGTCAAGAATAAAACCGTGGCATTTTTTAAAAACATACTCACACCAGACTTTCATTACATACATATCTGTATCGATGAATACCAGAGGGGTTTTCGTGGAAGCGCAGATACGGTCTTCCAGTTCAACCTGTGCCTCTGCGATATAAAGCAGGTCTTCATAAGTGTAAGAACGCCTGATTTCCAATAAATAATTCCTGGCAAACTCAGGAACCCATTGGGTTTTAAAATGGTCAGCCAACTGTTCAGAGAGCGTGCTCTTGCCCGTTGACTCAGGACCAATAACCACAATTTTTTTAAGCGGCGGCATGCTGAAGTTTATTTCTCCAGGTAATATAGCCCATAACAGCAAGGATCAGAAAAACCACGTATTGAAAACTGGCAAAAACGAGGTGTTTGTAAAAGTTGAGGGGGATAGAAGCGAGATTCGTAATGATCCACCAGGTCCAGTTTTCCAGCTTCTTTTTATTCATCAGCCACATTCCGGTGAAAGCGGCGCCGGATGTAAAACTGTCCGCTATCGGAACGGTACTGTTGGTGAAGCGGCTGAGGACAAAGTATAAAACTGTCCAGCAGGTAATGAAAAAGACAAATGTGTTTATCCAGTCTTTTTTCGTCGAAGCCGTAATGTGTAATGTGATCCTGCCGTCTGATTTACGTGACCACATCACCCATCCGATAATACTCATCACAGTATAATATAGATTAACGGACGCATCCGCGTACAATCCATGAATAATATACAGAGGGACAAACATGCCCGTACTGATCATACCGACGGGGTAAACAAGAATATTTTCTTTACGGGAAAAAATGACGCTGGCGATTCCCAATATAACGGCGACAAACTCAAGCCAGGTGGTATGATGAAGGTCGTTTAGGAATTGCGATATGACCTGATGCATTATTCTGCTTCAGCAACCACTTCCCTGACTTCCGGAATCATGCGTTTCATCATGCCTTCAATACCTGCTTTCAGGGTAATCATGGAAGATGGGCAACCGGAGCAGGAACCCTGAAGCATCAGGTTGACCACGCCCTCATTATAACTTCTGAATTGTATGGCACCACCATCCATTTCAACAGCCGGTTTAACATAACTTTCAAGGAGCTCCTTGATTCTTTTTACCACGTCATCATCATCAGCACCGATGGCATTGCCATCGGTATGTGCCACAGTAATTTCTTCTTCATTGACCACGGGTTTACCGTCTTCCAGGTAATCCTTTAAAAACTGACGAACAGAAGGAATTACATCAGCCCAGTCAGTATCAGAGGTCTTGGTCAGCGTTACAAAGTTGCTGGCAATGAAAATACTTTTAATGAAAGGGAATCCAAACAGTTCGATGGCGAGCGGAGATGGTTTTGCGGACTCCACATCCGGAAAATCGATGCTCTTACCGGGATAAAGCAGCTTGTTTGCGACAAACTTCATGGTTTCGGGGTTGGGGGTCATTTCTGTGTAAATACTGATGACCGGATTTCCTGTTTTTATCATATCGCCTGGTTGAAGTGCAAATTTAATCAATTTAAAGCCTAAAGTTCGAAAAGTTCAGGGTTAAAGGGAAGGATCCGCCAACCCAAAGGCTTTACTTTTTAATTTTCCCTGCATCTATGACAATTCGGGTATAGCGAAAGTTGAAAATATGGGCAGAAATGATCAAAATAAGGGCAAAAGGCAACAAAATCAGCTCATAATCATGCCAATACTGCTTTGCAAACAGAAATAGGATGCCGCCTGTAAAAAGCAAAAATGGCACAGGACTACGGTGATGCGCCCTGAATCCGTGGCGCAGGGACAGGATTCCAATCAAGAATGCCAGCCCGATCATGCCTGTTTCAAACCAGAAATTGTGTATGATATTCACCCCGAAAACGGATAGCCCGGACAGAAAAAGAGGTAAAATGGCGCAATGAACCGCACAGGTAATAGAAGCCCCTATTCCAATAAAGTCAGCGTTTATCCATTTCATAAAAGACCTGCAAAGATAGAATATAAGGTCAAACTTTTTCCTCCCGTATGAGTGGAGTAATTTAGCGCTTATGTCGAAGAAAATCTGGTTTTATACCCTGTTCTTTCTAACTCTTATTATCGTGTTTTACTTTATGCTTACCAAAATCATCCCCGGATACGGTAAGGTTGGCTTACCCAGATTGAGCCGCGTGCAGCCCTTTTCTTTTTTGGATCAGAGGGGCGAGAGAATAACCAATCAGGATGTTCAGGGTAAAGTATATGTCGCAGAATTTTTCTTTACGACCTGTCCTGGTATTTGTCCGAAGATGAATACCAACCTTCGACCCGTATATGAAAGATATAAGAACGAACCGAATTTCCTGATTCTTTCCCATACAGTGAATCCCTCCACTGACAGTGTGAGCAGGATGCGACATTACGCCGATTCATTGGGTGTTGACGCAGGCCATTGGATTTTTCTGACAGGCCCAAAAGATTCTTTATACCTGGCCGCGAGATTGAGTTATCTGCTGGATGACCCAAAAAATAATCTCTCGCCGATTGACGAACAGTTTATTCATACGCAATTTTTTGCGCTCGTAGATAAGAACGGAAACGTGAGATCTATTATCGATGGACTTAAAAAAGATGAACTGGCGGAAATGCAAAAAGAGATTGACGAATTGTTGAAAGAAACAGTTAATTAGATGCTCCACGATGACCGGAGGATGATCAGAATATCCTGCCATTTATAATTAATCAAAGTTTTTTTGCACAATCAACGATCAAGGGCCAACGATCAACGAAAAAGAAAGCCCCGATGTGGAAACACCGGGACTTTTGGTTAAGGCTCTGATTAGTAGCTATTTTAAAAAAATTGTTTTATGTCAGGTTGTTTGCAAATATAACTGCCTGTAATCAATCGTGCAAGAAACTTCCCTACCATTTTCGTGGTATTTTTACTAGCATAACTCCCATTAGTCACTCATTAACGATTTCAATTCACTTTCTACAAAGTCCATCAGCTCTTTAATGTACGTACCGGAAAAATCAAATTTCAATCCGGCAGCTTCATATAATTCAGGAAGTGTTTTTGTTCCTCCCAATGAAAGCGCCTGAATATAATGATCCAGTGCCTGGTCCTTATTTTTCTTGAATTGCATCCACATGCCAATAGCACCCAATTGTGCAATGCCATATTCAATATAATAGAACGGTACTTCAAACAGATGTAGTTGCTTCTGCCAGATATTTTTTTGATATATTTCCAGCCCGCTCCAGTCGACGGATTTAGAATTAAATTCATTATAGATCCGGAACCAGTTTTCGGTACGCTGTTCTAAATCATGATTGGGATTTTCATAAACCCAATGTTGAAATTTATCGATGGTTGCTATCCAGGGGAAAATCGTAATCACTCTTTCCAGCTGCTGGATCTTTGCCCTGCGCAGGTCTTCCGGATTTTGAAAATAGATCTCCCAGTTCTCCATACTGAAAAGCTCCATCGCCATGCTGGCAACTTCTGCAATTTCCATGGGATATTCCTTAAAGGCACTCAATTCAAGATGATGTGAAAGGAATGAATGTATTGCATGACCTCCTTCATGAACCATTGTTGTGACATCGTGCATTTGACCTGCTGCGTTCATGAATATAAACGGCGCGCCGGTTTCTGCCAGCGGGCAATTGTAACCACCTGGTGCCTTACCGATCCTGCTTTCAAGGTCAAAGCGATTCATTTTTTTCATCGTCCGCAGGCAGTCTGCAAAGAATGGCCGGAGGTCACTGAAACAGGTTACCGTTTTTTCCAGGAGTTCATCGCCTGTCTTGAAAGGATTCAGCGGTTGCTGATTGGCAGGCTCGGCATCCATATCCCAGGGTCTTAAAACATCCAGGCCCAGTTTACGCTGCTGATATTGATTGATGATTTCCACCAGAGGCAGAATATGCTGTTTCACCGAATCGTGAAAACGGTAGCAGTCTTCTTTGGTATAATCGAATCGGCCCATTTCAACGAATTTGTAATCCCGGAAATTGGCGAAGCCGGCATTTCGTGCAATTAGATCACGACGTTTAATGAGTTCTGTAAATAGATTATTCAGGGCATCTTTATCCTGAAGTCTCCGTTCCTGCACCTTACGATATACTTCTTCTCGTAAACCACGGTCTGGATTTTCCAGAAATTTCATGGCCTGCTGCAATGTATATTCCTGTTCCTTAACTGTAACAGTCATTTTACCGGAGATGGTTCCGTATTGCTGACCCAATACACTGAGTTCTGATTGAATGGGAATATTTTCTTCGCGAAAAAGTTCTATGCTTTTTCTCACTGAACGCAGATATGTAAAATATTTCTGTTTGTCCAGTAAATCAGTCAAAGGGGAATTGATCAGTTTGCGATTCAACTGATCCGCATAGGGCTGAATCTTTGGTTGAACTTCCATCATGAAATATGTAAAATGATCCTGGAGTTTTTTGTCTTCCGTATTACAGGTCATACGAATATGACGCCAGGAAACATCTTCACTGATGACAGATTCCAGTTCACTCATGTCTTTCAGCCATTTCTCCAGGTCAGCCGGAGTTTGCAGTGGTCGCTGGGCGAGGTCCTCAAAATAAGAAGAGATCGAATTCCAATCGCTGATAACAAAATTTTCAGGCAGGAAAACACGTACGGGTTTTTCAATATTCGCAGATAGGGATTTCATTTTATATAAATGTTTTGGGCAGGATTACTCACATACCTGATTGACTGATTATTTCTTTTTAGGAGCTGATTTTTTAGCAGCTGGTTTGTCGGCTGATTTTTTACCGGCAGCAGGAGCTGCCTTTTTTGTGACTTCTTTCTTCGCGGTCTTTACCTCCTTTGGTTCTTTTTTATCAGATTTTTTGACCGCTTTTGATTCTGCAACCTTTGTTTCGGCTGCTTTCTTCACTGGTTTCTTTTCCTCAGCTGCTTTTTTTTCTGTTTTTGCCGGAGCTTCTTTTTTTACAGGCTTTTCCTCTTTTACTTCCGCAACCACTTCTTCCACGGGTTCTTCAGCAGGCTCGGATAATTTGATTTCCACCTGGTTCCTGGAAAGCACCGAATACCATTTAGCCATCTTTTTCAGATCGCTCGCGTACACCCGGTCGAAATCCAGTTCAGGATATACTTTCTCGAAATACGATTTCAATGCAGACGAATCTTTATCGTCCGGCAACTTTTCTTTACTCGATTCCATTGCTTTCAATACATCAACCAGGTTCACATTGTGACGGGTGGTATAAACCTCAATGCTTTCAAGGTGCGAAAACTGGTGCACGCGGCTGGAAACGAACTTAGTGCTTTGGTCGTCCAGAGAACGCACGATGCCACCATCCGATTTACTGCTGATCAACTCAAAAAGTCCCGGAAGTCCGGTAATAGCAATGATCTTGGAATATTCCATATAGAAGGCTGAATTTTTAAAGAGGGGCAAGTTAAACATAAAATGGGAACTATAGATCTGCCGGCTGTTCCAGATTATGAGTGTTATAAGTAACTATCGTTCAGCCTTCGTCGGATCCGCTGGTATGGTTTTTTCAGGAATTCTATAACACTAAAAATTATTTTATGGAAAAGTCTAAGGAGGTTGTAGAGGTATTGAATGATCTGGTGATGATAAATAACGATCGCATCGCCGGATATGAGCGGGCTATTAAAGAACTGAAGCAGAATGACGACGATCTGAAAACACTGTTTGATCAAATGATCGTCGAAAGCCAGAAGATAAAATCAGACCTGGCTCATGAAATTCAGGTCCTGCATGGAGATGTAGAAAAGGGTAGCACAGAGATGGGTAAAATTTACCGCGCCTGGATGGACGTGAAGGCGGTCTTTACAGGGGAGAACAGACATACGGTTCTTTCTAATTGTGAAACGGGAGAAGATGCCGCGCAAAATGCATATAAAAAAGCCCTGGAGACCGATCGTCTGCCGGCATTTTTAAGAGAACTCCTGACCAGTCAGCAGTCCACTCTTAGGGAGTCCCATGATGAAATCAGGGATCTGAGGAATCAATACGCTTAAAGAAAACGGCTAATTCAATAAAGGATCTGTTTGCCGCACAGGCGGAAAAGCAAAGGCCTGGTAAATTACCAGGCCTTTCTTTTATTTAGAATAATATTCGTTATCTATCTGTGGCCGCCACCGCCTCTTGAACCTCCGCCACCACCACCTCCGGACCTTGAGCCCCCACCGCCGCCACCGCCACCGCCTCTTGAACCTCCGCCACCTCCACCAGATGGATGAAATCCTCCGGATGATTGACTGGATGGGATTCTTTGAAAGTTCTGTGCTCTTTGTTCCCCACGACTCCTGTTCATTTGCTGCGCATTGAGATTTTGAACTTCGGGTCTGGTGTTATTAACCGGCGACCAGGATCTGTTCGTTCTCTGCTGCCAGTTGCTGCTTTGCTGCGGCCGCTGATAAACATTCCCCTGTCGGTCTGAATATACAGAGGTTCTTTGTGCTCCACCAGATGGATTATAACCGGTAGTAGGCCTTCCTGTTGAAGATCCATTGGTTCCGGGTCTGTTATAATTACTATTGGTACTATTGGTTCCGGGTCTTGCACCATTTGGTCCCGGGTTGACAGATCCTCCTGTTCTGGTCGAACTCAATGTCGGGCGATTATAATTCGCCGTTCTGGTCGCAATACCACCTGTGCGATAATAACTCTGGCTGGATACACCACCCCTGTTTCTGTAAACATTATTGGCGTAGTTAACATGTATGTTATTGTGGACATAAAAATTATTTCCGTAAAAACCATAAGGTCTTGGACCTCCATGCCATCCTCCCCAACAAGCCGGGTGATAGAAGGAAGGGCCCCACCATCCGTATCCACCATATCCGTATCCGCCGTATCCATATCCATATCCAAAACCAAAACCTATACTAAACCAGCCTGCACTATATCCCCAACCGAAACCCCATCCGAAATAGGGTGTATATCCGAAATTAAAACCCCATGACCATGGTCTCGGATAATAGTAGGCTCCATACCATGGCTGATAATAATAACCGGTACCGTAAACAACGGTTGGTCCATAGACATAACTATTTAGATACCCGGGGGTATAACCCATGTAAGCGTAGTTTGGATCTACATCATAAATATTTACATATTTGGCATTGTACACCGGGTAATTGGGTGGGATCAGGTCAACGTCCACTGGTCTCACTGTACTTACCACAAACGGACCTGTTGCATTATCTGAAACGAACCAAACGCCGTTATCAACCACATAAAACCGGCCGTCACCTCCGTTACGTAATACAGTGGACGAAGTATTCACTGCATATTGGAGATTGGTTCCATCAATATCGGTAAACTTGGGTCTTCCGTCGTAGGTAACGGTTGTGGTGGTCGAATGACGATCCACTTTGGCGGTCTGCGGTATTTCTGCATCCATCACGGCGTCTTTTGCCGCATCTGTACCAGCAACACTTGCCAACACATTGTCTTTGGGAGAGCCCGGAGGAATTTTTGCGAAATCTGCCGGAAGCTGATCCGCAGCGATATATACCCAGTTGTCGGAGTTCAGATTTTTTGTTTGAAACCACCTGCCGGAAATCAGGACAAAATACTGTTGAGAGTTTTCATCCATAAATATATCGTTGTCCGAATTACTCATATATAGGAGATTCGTTCCTTCAATCGGAGTAAAGTTGGGTTCTCCATTAGACTGAATGAGTTCCGCGGGCACCGTACTTACAATAATATCCGGTATTATCGTAGTAGGATTGGTTGATGATCTCACATTATCAGCGCTGTTTGCCTGTTGTTTGCTGGCAATCAGGGAACCGGCTGATTGTATGGGCGGAGGGACCTGATCATTTGTGTATTGATAAGGTCCGGTTGCCGCGTTAGAGACAAACCAATGTTTCTGGCCATATAAATAGTAATGTCCATCGGAATATTTTATAATCGTAAACGGTGTGTTTACAACCATGTCCAGTCTAAGATCTTTATTGTTTTGCAGTTTTGGATCGCCATCTATAAGTACCAGCATGGTGGGCCTGGTAACAAACATCACCTTGGGCGGTTTATTCGATATGCCGTTTGAGATTTTGATCTCCTGCTGGTTTTGATTTAGGGTAGCTACAATCGCGTCCAATGATATCGGCCCGGCTGATTGAGGAAACTGTGTTTCCAGGGCATCATCTATATAGTCAATCGTATCCTGACCTTCGATGGCTGGAATACGAATAGAGGTAACATCCAGTGTGTTGATCACCAATGTTCGGTTATCGCGGTCTGTTTCCACTTTGGCCGTGGCCCAAAAAGCACCGAACACCGGATCGTTGCTGCCATTTGATAGCACGGATATGGCTGACCGGAACATCAGTGTATTACCTTTAAAGGACTCAGGCTCAGGTTCATACACCTTGATTTGAGTACCATTCGAGGTATTTATGACTTTTGGCCAATCAGTATCATCCGCCCGGCTAAATCCAAAAGCCAGCAAAGAGACTGATAATAAGAAGCATTTTATGGTTAATAGTTTCATTTTCATATAAAATCGATTTCGGTTCAGAAACTTCGTAGAAAGATTCATGGGGATTGTTTTAGAATATTAAGACCAAAATAGTGCCCTAAAGTTTACTCAATTTGCTGAAAGGAAATGTTAATTAAGCCGAAATCCAAGGCAAAGGCTAAGGCTTGAGGCCAAGGCTTCCATGACCTGGATCTTAACGTTAAAGCGTCATAAATGATATAGAAAGAGGAATTAATATCCTGTTAATCGTTCACTATGTCGGTCAAAAGTCAGAGGCTACTGTCAACTGCCAACTAATCAATGTGCCTCCAGCCAGTTAACCCCGGAACCGATTTCAGCTTCAGCCGGAACTCCATTCGGAAGAAGAAGCGCTGTCTGCATGCAGTCGATGATGATGGGCTTGATTATTTCCACCTCATCCCGGTGCGCATCAAAAACCAATTCATCATGCACCTGCAGCAACATTTTTGATTTGAACTTATTTTTTTTGAAATGATCATGAATCTTGATCATTGCCAGCTTGATCATATCAGCAGCTGTGCCCTGTATGGGGGAATTGATGGCATTCCGTTCCGCAAATCCCCGGACAGTGAAGTTACTGGAGTTAATATCGCGTAACCATCTTTTACGTCCCATCAGAGTTTGCACATATCCGTTTTCGCGTGCAAACTGAATGGTGTCATCCATATATTTTTGAATATTGACAAATTGTTTTTTATAATTATCAATAATTTCTTTCGCTTCCGTTCTCGTGATACCCAGATTGTCCGCAAGACCGAATGCGCCTTGTCCGTAAATGATTCCAAAATTTACACTTTTTGCACGGTAACGCATTTCCTTGGTCACATCCTTTTCATCTACATTAAAAACTTTGGCTGCCGTAGCTGTATGGATATCTTTTTTTTCTTTGAAGGCAAGACACATATTCGGATCGCCGCTGATCGCTGCAACGATGCGTAATTCAATCTGTGAATAGTCCGCTGAAACAAGCAGGTGATTTTCATCGCGGGGCACAAACGCTTTACGAATTTCACGACCCCTTTCGGTTCTCACGGGAATATTCTGCAGGTTGGGATTATTGCTTGATAAACGTCCGGTAACCGCCACCGCCTGCGCATAGCTGGTATGTACGCGACCTGATTTTTGGTTGATGATGGCTGGCAGTGCGTCCACATAGGTGGATTTTAATTTGGTCAGCTCACGGTAAGCCAGGATATCATCTACTATTTTATTCTGATAGGCCAGTTTCAAAAGAACATCTTCGCCCGTTGCGTACTGGCCTGTTTTTGTTTTCTTGGCTTTCGGATCAAGTTTTAGTTTATCAAATAAAACCTCACCCAATTGTTTGGGCGAAGAAAGATTGAAACGCACACCTGCCTCACGATACACATTCTCTTCCGCCAGCTTCCCTTCTTTATCAAGCATTTTTGAATATTCACGGAGGAAATCCATATCCACGCGAATACCTTCAAATTCCATATCCGTCAGAACTTTTACCAAAGGGTTTTCAACTTCTTCAAATACTTTTCTTACATCTTTTGAATCGAGCAAAGGCAGGAATGTATTTCTCAATTGCAAAGTAATATCAGCATCTTCTGCGGCGTATTCCGTGATCTTATCAATGGCAACATCCCGCATATTACCCTGGCCCTTTCCTTTTTTCCCTATGAGCTCCTCGATATGAACCGGCACCGGTTCACGCAGAAAAAAATATTTCTAATACAAACCATCAATATTTCTGCGCGGATACCCCGGAAAAAAGAATGTCCCTGATCACGCAACTCCTGGGAGAAAAGGAGGTTT
>Ga0206943_1079_pt1 | contig 25046 bp, 24 predicted proteins | sample Alteio_BWOrgHeat_7_FD_153243 | JGI IMG/M metagenome (GOLD analysis project Ga0206943, IMG submission 153243) | Enriched cells from forest soil in Barre Woods Harvard Forest LTER site, Petersham, Massachusetts, United States -... | ecosystem: Environmental > Terrestrial > Soil > Temperate forest > O... | reverse complement strand
GTAGAGGTAATGACCTTTATATTAGAGAACAAGGGCTATGAAGTTATGGCCTTATATAATGGTGATGAGGTGTTTAACAATGTAAAAACAAATCACCCCGATCTGATCATATTGGACGACTCATTACCCGGCATGAATGGCCGTGAAATTTGCCAGTTGTTAAAATTAAACCGCTCAACCCAAAACTTACCGGTTATTATGTGTTCGGGCAATGACGATATTGAGGAATCAATGCAACAGAAAGGTGCACCCAATGATGTACTGCAAAAACCATTTGATATTAAATCATTGGTGGATATGGTTGAAGTACAGTTAGTGGCCTGATTCTCTTTTATACTTCTTTTTCGCGCAAGTATTCTTCAATAAGCGCGAATTTTCTCTTAGCCTCTTCATCATGCCCTTCTTCGGTCTGCATATAGGTTGCCCAGCCCAGCGGCGTACCATCAAAAATCTTGTCCGTAGCGGCAAGGCTGGCCCCGGCATCAACCAATAATTTCACCGAATTTAACGACCCAGAACATACCGCCTGGTGCAACGGCGTAGCATGTGCGTGAAACCCCTCACCATTTTCGGGATAGCCATTGGGATTGGCCCCGTTGGCTAATAAAAGCGCTATCATATCGGCCATTCCATAAAAAGCGGCGGCTGTAAGTGCTGTTAACCGTTCATTGGGATTGGCTAAGGGTAATAACCTATCAATGTCACCCAATCGTTTAAGGCAAATGGCTACAGGTAAGGTTAGTTTGCCACCCCTTTTTATTAAGTGGCTGGCTGCTTCCACATTGCCATGTGCCAATGCACCTAAACCACCGCCGGGCTGTGCGCCTGCATCAATAAGCAGGTCCATCAATTCAATCTGTACGCCACATTCGCGGGGGATGCGGCCGGTTGCCACTAAGCCCAAAGTGTAGGTAAGCTGTTCGGGGGCTGTTTCCGGTGCTTCGCGTTTAACCGCATTAATAAGCACACGGGCTATATCAACAATGTTGGACGGTAATTTGGCTATACGGATAGGGTTATCGGCAACAAACCAAAGCAGGTAGGGGTCTTGAAAATACCCCGGTTCATTAGTGACCAATCTTTCAGTTACCAGGCTGGGGTATGTTACTACAAGATTTTGCAGCGCATCAATATCACCGGCATCAATAGCTTCTACCGCTTCCCTGAATAATGTATCTTTAATCTCGGCGCTATTCATGACCTAACAGCAAAAAAGTCGGTTTTTAACTCAATTCCTTCATTAATTTATCAAAAGCATCGCGTAACTCAGCTAATTCCAGTTCTAATTTTGATACCCTTTCGGCCAACCCGCTTTGTGAGGCGGTTGGCGCATCATCTGCAAAATCGTCTTCACTTATATCAGGAGTTCCGGCTAATAAATGCGCATACCTCACCTCTTTTTGACCAGGGCGCTTGGGCAACTGTACTACATAAGCCGGTTCATCGGTAGCTAACTTGTCTAATACGGTTAATACTTCCTCTATCGACTCAAATTCATATAGCCGGCCCGAATTGGTGTTTAACTCGCCCGGTGTTTGCGGCCCGCGCAGCATTAGCAGGCAAAGCAAGGCAACTTCGGCAGGCACAACCGGGAATACGATAGCAAAATTATGTTTATACTTTACCACACGGCTCGAACCACCGGTAGCAGTAGATACCAATCCCTTTTTTTTGAGCGAATTTATAGTCAGCACAACCGTTTCTTCATCATACTGCACTACCGGCTTGCGCGAGGTTTTTTGATTGCAGGCGGCGGTTAACCCGTTGATGGTCATTGGGTAATAATCGGGCGTTGTTCGGCATTTTTCCATTAATGCGCCCAAAACACGTAGTTCGGCAGCATCCAGTATTGGTAATTCCATGTGGTAAATATAAACATCTGTAATTACCTGAAACGAAGTTTTTGGAAGAACTGAATGCTGGTATTTAAGAAAAATAAAAAAGTCTCCCCTATCGGGGGAGATTTAGAGGGGGCCGGGGGCTTGCTAATCACCATTTAAACAGGTTAATTTGTAACCATGTCGTTATTCATCACCTCGTTAAACTCCGGAAGCAATGGCAACTGCTATTATATTGGTAACGAGCGTGAAGCGGTGTTGGTTGATGCCGGTATCTCCTGCCGCGAAACCGAAACCCGGATGAAGCGGTTGGGTTTATCTATGAATAAAGTAAAAGCCATTTTTATTTCGCATGAACATTCTGATCATATTCGTGGTGTTACCGTATTGGCTAAAAAGCACCGGTTGCCCGTTTATATAACACCGCTAACCTACCAGCGCGGCGGTTTGTTCTTAGATGAGGGCTTGGTTATGCCATTCTTAGCGCATCAGCCGGTCGTTATTGGTACGCTTCATATTACCGCGTTCCCAAAGTTGCATGATGCGGCACACCCGCATAGCTTTATAATTGCGTGCGGGGATATTAAGGTGGGCGTATTTACAGATATTGGCTCTGTTTGCGAAAACCTCATCGCTCATTTTAAGCAATGCCATGCAGCTTTCCTGGAAACCAATTATGATGAGGAACTATTAGAAAACGGCAGGTACCCTTATCATTTAAAACTCCGCATACGGGGCGGCAACGGGCATTTATCAAACCGGCAGGCGTTGGATGTTTTTATTAATCATAGAGCACCTTATTTAACGCATCTGCTTTTATCACACCTTTCGCAGGATAATAATAACCCTACACTGGTACATAATTTATTTCAAACACATGCAAATGGTGTAAAAATCGTTGTTGCTTCGCGTTTTGAAGAAACGCCGGTATATCATATTGGCGAGCCCGACGCTGATATCGCCACCACCGAAGCCGGACAACTTCAGTTTAATTTACTGTAACAATGTAGTTTAGCCCTGTTTATATTATCAGGATTATAGTTGATTAATTAAATGCTTATGACTAAGTTTGGGTTAAATAGCTTTAACCTCTAAAAAGCAACTATTGATAATATTAATCCGTATTAACCTTTGAGTTTATATTTTATACCCCTCATTTAAGCTAAATATGAACCTTGCCCCTAAGGAAAATATTGACCGGATAATTCCGCTTTTAGATGAGGCCTATACCTGTCGTACCAACAATTTAAAACGAAGCATCGAGCTTACTAAAAAAGCCCTTGCGTTAAGCCGTAAGTTGGGCAGCCCTGCGCTTATAGCCAAAAGCCTCAGCCACTATTCGCTTTTTTCAATGATCATGGGCAAATATGACGATTGCCTGCGTATGGCTGAAGAAGCCATTAAATATTATGAGGAATTAAAAGACGAGAGGGGCATTGCCAACGCGAAATATAATATAGCCGGAATTTATTATAAAACCGACAATTACCATTTAGGGTTGGTTTACCTGGTTGACTGTATTACAACCTACCGCAAGTTTAACGATTATCATAATTTATCAAGGGCGCATAAGTCGCTGGGTACTATTTATCAATACTTTGGCGACGAAAAAAACGCCATTCAAACCTATGAAGATGCTATAGCTGCTGCCCAAAAAGCAGGCGACCTTAACCTCGAATCAAATGCCTATAACCCGCTTTCGGGCATTTATCTGAAGAGACGGGATATAGCGAAGGCCTCTGATCTCATTGAACGTGCCATAGCTATTAAAAAGAAAACCAGCGACATCCGTGGTTTAGCCTTTGCCCTTTACGGGCGTGGAAAGATAAACCTGGTTGAAAAAAGATTTTCCGAAGCCGAAGAAGACCTTACTAAGGCCATAAACATTCACCAGGAAATGGGCGAAACCCTGGGGCTTGGAATGGCTTATCATAGAATCGCTAAATTATATGTAGAAATGGGTCTTTTAAGTAAAGCCAAATCCGCTATAAAAAGAGGGTTAGAATTTAGCAGCGATCATAATATCGTGATGATAAAATACAAATGTTATTTTCTGTTTTACGAAGTGTATAAGTTAGAGAAAGACCCGGTTAATGCGCTTAAATACCTCGAATTATACCATAAGCAAAAAGACACGGTAATAAACACCCAAACGCTAAAGGTAATTGAGAACTATGAACTGCTTACCCAAATGGAGTCGCTTGAAAAAGAGGCGAAACTACAGATAGAAAAAGCGGAGATAATCGAAAAAAAGAACCTGGCAGAGCAGTCAGCAAGAATAAAACAGGACTTCTTATCAACCATGAGCCATGAGATTAGAACGCCGTTAAATGCCATTACAACTATTGCTTCATTATTGGCCGAAAAAGCGGATAAACAAGAGCAACAGTTGATAGACTCGTTAAAATTTGCTTCGAACAATTTATTGCTCATTATTAATGATATTCTTGATTTTACCAAGCTCGATGCCGGTAAAGCCGTGCTTGAAATGCGCCCCACTAATTTTAGGGCGCTGCTCGAAAATATAAAAAAGACTTACGAAAACCTGGCGCATGAAAAAGGACTAAGCATTTATTTAAGTATTGATAATGATGTTGCCGGATACTATGAGCTTGACGAAACAAAAACGGCGCAAATTTTAGGCAACCTGGTAACTAATGCTGTAAAATTTACGCAAAGCGGGCATATAGATATGTCAGTAAAAAAGTTATCCGGCGAAAACCAGATCGATCAGTTGCGTATCGAAGTGAGCGACACCGGCATAGGTATTGATCAAAATTTTCAGGATAGCATATTTGAAAGCTTTTCGCAAGTACAATCAATTACAACACGCAAAGAGGGTGGCTCGGGCCTTGGGTTGGCTATTGTTAAAAAGCTGGTGTCCCTACATGGGAGCGCAATAAGGCTAAAAAGCATAGTTGGCAAAGGTTCGGTTTTTTATTTTGACCTGGGCCTTAAAATTTCCGGCAAACCAATACTGACGGTATCTAAAAACTCAGATCACCTGCACGGCAAAACCGTTTTATTGGCCGAGGATAATATGATCAACGCCATGGTGATAGGCAAGCTGCTTTTAAACTGGAAAATGGTAGCCGAACATGCCAAAAATGGCATAGAAGCCGTTGAAAAATCAAAACTGAAAACCTTTGATTATATTTTAATGGATATCCATATGCCCGAAATGGACGGCTACGAGGCAACCGGGCATATACTCCAAACAGGCAACCCCAATATTAAGACCCCAATTTTTGCGCTAACAGCCGATGTTACTGCCGAAGCCCAGGACGAATATCAGCACCGGTTTATGGGTTTCCTGCGTAAACCTATTGAGATCAATAAACTGTACGAGGCGTTTATTAATTGCGGATAAAACCACCGGATAGGCCATAAAGAGCTACTTTAAAAAAGAAGGAAAAATAAATTTTCAATTATATACTACTAATTCCATATATTTAATATACATTTGTTTCGAATTAACAATTGTTCTTTTTTACTTATCCAGAAAGACCGAGGGAATGGCCCTATGACGTCTTGGCAACCTGTATCAATTTGCGTTGATAAAAGGTGCTAATTCCTGCTCCTGCAAAAGGAGAAAGATAAGAAGGCAAGCTTTTATATAGCTTGTTTAAAGTTGCCGTTTCTGTGGCGCTTTCTGGTATAAGTTAATAGGAATACGAATTAACTTATTAAAAAACACATACAATGAAAGTTTACCTCGACAACGCAGCAACCACACCGCTTGATAAAGAAGTATTTGAAGCAATGACTCCCTATTTATTGAACCACTTTGGCAATCCTTCATCGCACCACCAGCATGGGCGCGAAGCAAAGGCGGCTATTGAAAACTGCCGGGCAACCATTGCCGGTTTGTTAAATGCCCTGCCCGAAGAGATCATATTTACCTCGGGTGGTACCGAGGCCGATAATATGGCCATACTTTCGGCGGTTAAAAACGGGGGTATAAAGCATGTTATCACTACCGCATTTGAGCATCACGCCGTATTGCATACTTTAACAGCATTGCAAAACAGCGGCGATATTAAGATCAGCTATATAGCGCACGATAAAACCGGCAGCCTTGACCTCGGCCATTTAGAATACCTGTTGGCTATCAGTCCCCGCAGCCTGGTTTCGGTAATGCACGCCAATAATGAGATAGGCAACCTGAATGATATTGAACAGATAGGCGAAATTTGCGAAAAATATAACGCGCTTTTCCATACCGATACCGTACAAACCATTGGCCATTACCGGCACGACCTTACAAAACTAAAAGTTCATTTCCTGGCTGCATCGGCACATAAATTTCACGGGCCAAAAGGCATTGGTTTTCTGTATTGCCGCAAAGGCGTTGGTTTAACGCAGCTGATACATGGCGGCGGGCAGGAAGCAAAACGACGGGCGGGCACCGAAAATATACCAGGCATAATTGGCTTAACCAAAGCGCTGCAAATAGCCTTTGAACATTTGGATGGGCACCGCCAATACATCCAGAGTTTAAAAAGCCAAATGATAGCTCGTTTAACCGCGTCATTGCCGGGTGTACGCTTTAATGGAAACTCGGCGAAGGCAGATAATAGCCTTTATACTGTTTTAAGCGTTAATATTCCATCTACAGGGATTGACCTGCTGCGATGTTTGGACGAACAGCAAATTTCTGTTTCGGGTGGTAGTGCCTGTTCCAGTGGGTCATCTTCGCATGTGTTAAAAGCATTGGGCGGTGATCTGGGTAGAGATACCATCCGTTTTTCTTTCAGCAAATTTAATACGCTACAGGAGATAGACTACGTTGCCGAAAAATTGGCAGCTGTTTATCAATTGATAGCAGCCTAATAATTAATACCCGGTAAGATGGTCGAGTGGTTAGGCGGGGGTCTGCAAAACCTTTCACGGCGGTTCAAATCCGCCTCTTACCTCATTTCTCCTCCGTTGTTTGTGTCCTCACAAACAACAGGGGGTTTATTAGCCTCTTAAACCACCAACTCATAAATATCCCTCAAATTCCTTCCCATCTGTTTATAATCCAGGCCATAGCCAACCACAAACTTGTTTTCAATTTCAAAGGCTACGTGTTTTAGTTCATCTATTTGATGCTCCAATGCGGCGGGTTTTAGCAGCAGGGCACATACGCTGAGCGATGCCGGCCTGCGCACTTCAAGTTTTGCTATCAGGTAATTCAACGTATTACCGGTATCTACAATATCCTCAACCAATATTACATGGCGGCCTTCAATATTTACGCTGAGATCATAATCATCTTTAATAATTCGGCTGCTGGTTAACCCACCATGATAGGATGATAACTTGGTAAAAGCCATTTCGCAGGGCACGGTTATTTCTTTCATCAGGTCGGCCATAAAAATGAAACAGCCGTTTAGCACGCCAACAAAAATGGGGGTTTTACCGGCATATTCGGCATTTAGTCCTATCGCTATTTCTTTGGTTCGTTTTTCAATAGTGGCGTAGGGTATCAGGGGGGTAAATTCCAGGTCGGCTATTTTCATGTGCCTAATATAAGGGAATAAATTAAATAGTTTGATTGCCGTAAATTTGATTGCCGTAAATTAGTATTTTAGCTTACTAATCTTATCACAATGGAATTCAGGTTTACCGATATAGCTTCTCGATTATCAGACGAAGAATTAAAAGACCGCATCGAAAACAGGCAAAAGTATCTTCCAGAAACAACAGAGGCAACCGTTGCCGAATTGAAACGCCGCGGGCATGTTTTTTCTGATGAAGAAATAACGGTTATTAACCAGGATATAAAGGCGCAACGGGATAATGCTGCTATTGGAGGCAGTCGTTCGTTAAGTCGTTTTAACAGCCAATATAAATATAATTTGGTTGAAGATCCGCAAGCACCCGTCCTCTATTCGAGACTTGCGTTATATACATTTACCGTTTTGTTCGGAGCGCTGTATGGGTCAATAATGATGGCTATTAATTGTATTAAAGTAAATAACAGAAGCGGTATGGTGTGGGTACTGTTGTTTGGTGTGGTATTTACCACAATACAAGTTATCGGTTCAGGTTATGTAAATATAGGCGGCTCATACTATTATTTGTGTGGATTTGTTTCCGGTTTCTGTATAGATTATTTCTTTTGGAACCGTTTTATTGGAAATACAACATTTTATAGAGCAAAGCCTATTTGGATTCCACTAATCATTGCTCTTTTGATTGCCGCGTTTGTAATTTGGAGTACAATTTATAGTGCAACTCACTCAAGTTGATATTTCTCCTATAGATAACACTATCTTTGCCGTTTATGACAGACTACCAGCTCTATACCTTATCCAACGGTATCAGGATAATGTTCAAATATACTCCGTCGCCCATAACGCATTGCTGCTTTGTGGTTAATGCCGGCTCGCGCGATGAGGCCGAAAACCAGGATGGCCTGGCCCACTTTATTGAGCATTTATTATTTAAAGAAACCGAAAGGCGCGGCACCAACCAGATATTAAACCGGCTGGAAATGGTGGGCGCCGACCTCAACGCTTATACCACTAAAGAATATACGTGCATTCACGCTTCGCTGTTAAAACAACATTTAGAGCGCACTATCGACCTGTTTGAAGACATCCTGTTCCACTCCACTTTCCCCGAAGATGAAATGGAAAAGGAACGCGGGGTGATATTAGACGAGATAGCCTCCTACCTCGACCAGCCCGAAGAAGCCATACAGGATGATTTTGAAGGGTTGTTGTTTGAGGGCCATCCCATCGGCAAAAATACATTGGGCACGCCCGAAACGGTTGCCAAATTAAACCCAACCGACATCAGGCAATTCATCGCCGCCAATTACAATACGTCCGAAATGATATTCGCGGTATTTGGCGATTACGACCTGAAAAAAACAATAAAGCTGGCCGATAAGTATTTTGCCCCTATAGCCGCAAATTACGCAACAAAAACCAGGTTAATACCTGCCGCAAACGGCTTTGGCAAACACATTATCACCAAACCTATTTCGCAAACGCATTGTATTATTGGCAACCAGGCCTACCCGTCATTGCATCCGCATAAAAATGGCTTGTTGCTGCTGAATAATTTATTGGGAGCCGGGGGCATGAGCAGCCGGTTAAACCTGGAGATCCGCGAAAAGCATGGCATAGCTTATACCATCGAATCGAGCTATGTGCCGTTAACTGATACGGGCATGTTTTCGATATATTTTGGTACCGATAGCGAAAAGGCTGATAAGGCTGCCCGCCTGGTTCATAAAGAATTAAAAAAGCTGCGCGATAATAAATTAGGCACCCTGCAGCTGCACCAAACCAAGCAAAAGTTTATAGGGCAGATAGCCCTGGCCGAAGAAAACAGGATGAGCCTTATCATATCAATGGCAAAAAGTTTGCTCGACTTTAATTACGTTGACACCCTCGAACAAATATTCGCCAAAATAAATGCCGTAACTGCCGAACAGTTATTAGGGATAAGCAATGAAATATTTGATGATAAAAGGATGATAACGTTACTATTTGAGCCTAAACAATAAACCTGTATTTTTGCATAATGAAATATCCTATAATCGCCTACGGAGACCCGGTTTTAAGAAGAAAGTCTCCGTCAATTGAACCGGATGAATACCCGCATATAAAAGAGCTGATAGCCAATATGTACGAAACCATGTACGCGGCCCGCGGCGTGGGTTTGGCGGCCCCGCAGGTGGGTTTATCCATGCGGTTGTTTGTTATTGACTGCACCCCGTTTGATGACGAGGACGCCACATTAACCGACTTTAAAAAAGCGTTTATAAATGCCTGCATATTAGAAGAAACCGGCGAAGAATGGGCGTTTAACGAAGGCTGCCTTAGCATACCCGATATAAGGGAAGATGTTTACCGAAAATCGACCATTAAAATTTCTTACTATGATGAAAACTGGAAACATCATGAAGAATCATTTTCGGGATTGGCCGCGCGGGTTATACAACATGAGTACGACCATATAGAAGGCAAACTGTTTACAGACAAGCTGCCACCACTTCGCAAACGGCTGTTAGAAAAAAAGCTAACCGATATTTCGAAAGGAATTGTGGATGTTGATTATAAAATGAAGTTCCCGGCAGCAAAAAAAGGCCGCTAATAACTATCGTTTGCCCGGCTCTTATCCCCGTCGCTTATCTGTTTGATCAAAGCGCCCCAGGCAAAAGGGTTCAACAGCGGGTTAGTTATCGAGTGCGAGTTTACTACACTGTTATGCATGTCCTGGGCGTTCAGGCTTTCAGAACCATCTCGTGGCATAGTACGCTCCAAACTTAAAATGGATGATAAATTCAGGTTTTTGCGGGCTATTTCCAGGTCATCATCCGCTATTTTCATCGTCAAAAAATCTTTCGTGAACTCCTCTGTAGTGGCCCAGGGGAAAACGCGGAAAACGGGCAGATTAATTATCCTGGGTTTAAGCATTACCTGTAGTATGTAGCTCTTTTTGCTGATGTTTGACGGGATAACTACCGTTACAGATGTATAACCAACACAGCTAAATTTTATGGTATCGCGCTCATGGGCAACAAACGAAAAATAACCCTCGTAATTTGATAAATTAACATCCTTATCCTTACGGTAGGATGAATTGATAATACTTACATAAGGTATGATTACCCCTGTGCTATCGGCATTATGAACAATGCCCGAAAATTGTACAATAGCGCCTTCCTGCTTTTGCGCGAAAGCTGTTGCGGTAATTAATAAAAACAATATGCCTATTATATGTTTCATGTGGCTAACCAGCTGCTGTAGCGCGGTTTAAATAAAATAGTTTTTTAACAAAAGTACACTATTGGCGCAATGCTGCCTATAATTTAACAATACTTAACACTATCTCAAATTTTCGGGGAGTACGGCGTTTGGATCATCAATATCCGTTAGGTTTATCGCTTCGATACCTTTAATTTCAGGAACCGCCTTTTGTATGGCCTGCTCAATACCTGCTTTTAAGGTCATGATACTCATAGGGCATGACCCGCATGAGCCAAGCAACTTTAATCTAACTATATTGTCAGGGGTGATCTCCTCTACCGAAACATTACCGCCATCTGTTTCCAGATACGGACGTATGGTATCTAACGCTGCTTCCACCTGCTCTAATAAACTCATTTTAACTAAATTATAAAGTAAAGTTATTAATTATTTGTGATATTTAGTGAGTGGTTTATTAGGATGGATTAAGTTGATTAGGTTAGGGCTTGCAATAAAACTATTTTTTAACTTAATCAACCGCCCTCCCAATCAACTACTCACCGCGGCTTCAGCCGCAGCTGCATTGCAAATAGCCACCTGTTGGGCTACGCTGCGCGCCATGGCCATAAATGCCGTTGCCATACCCTCCTGTTCATTTAATACAATGGGCGTGCCTGCATCGCCCGAGTCGCTTATGCCTTTTATCAAGGGTATTTCGCCTAAAAATGGCACCTCTAACTGCTCGGCCAGCTTTTTACCGCCGCCTTGTCCAAATATGTAATATTTGTTTTCGGGCAGTTCGGCAGGAGTAAAGTACGACATGTTTTCAACTATGCCCAATATGGGTACGTTAATGGCATTCATCATAAACATACCAATCCCCTTTTTAGCATCGGCCAATGCCACATTTTGCGGCGTGGTAACAATTACCGCCCCGGTTACCGGGAAGGATTGCGTTACCGTAATATGTATATCACCTGTTCCGGGCGGTAGGTCAACAATTAAATAATCCAGTTCGCCCCAATCGGCATCATTAAACAGTTGTTTTACCGCTGTTGATACCATTGGCCCGCGCCACGGCACCGGCTGGTTAGGGTCAGTAAAAAAGCCTATGGATAATAGCTTAATGCCATATTTCTCTATCGGCTCAATGCGTGTTTTGCCGTCAACCTGGCTGGCTTTTGGCCGTGCGCCTTCCAGTCCAAACATAATTGGAATAGACGGCCCGTAAATATCCGCGTCTATCAAACCCACTTTCGCCCCGGTTTTGGCAAGGCCGAGCGCCAAATTTACCGATACGGTTGATTTGCCAACACCACCTTTACCTGATGCTACCGCTATAATATTTTTAACCCCCGGCACGCCGGTGTTTTTTTGCGAAGTAACCCTTGATGTCATATTGATAGTTACCTGCACATCTTTGCTGATAAAATAACTGATAGCATTACGGCAGGCATTTTCGATCAATGCTTTTAACGGACAAGCAGGTGTAGTAAGGATAACCGAAAAACTAAGGTTATTGCCCTCAATATGAACATCCTGTATCATGTTTAAAGTAACCAGGTCCTTTTTCAGGTCGGGTTCTTCCACATTGCCCAGGGCTTGTAAAACTTGTTCTTTAGTAATTGTCATAATATAAGTACAAAATTACTAAATCGGCAGGAAGTAGTGTCATTTGAATGATAAAAAGGCTGTCTGAACCATGATGCGTAGGATTTAAGGATTGCCATGATGCAAGAAAATCAAGCTAATCTTTTAATCCTACGCATCATGGTTCAGACAATTGCAAATTCCCCATCAACCAACCCCTCCAGCTCCACCGGGTTATGGCTCACAATTAAAACCGTTGTACCCATTTCCGCAAACAATGCTTTTAACTCTGCTATCAAAATCGCTTTCATTTCGGGGTCTAATGCCGAAAACGGCTCGTCCATTAATAGCAAATTGGGTTTTATGGTCAATGCCCTTAAAATGGCCAACCGCTGTTGCTGCCCGCCCGATAAATGTTCGGGCTTATGTTGGGTAAGTGTTTCTAACTTGCCGATAGCTAATAACCTTTTTATCCATTCGGCATCATCTGTGGCGTATGCTAAATGCTGTTGAACGGTCATGTGCGGAAACAAGGCGTAATCCTGGAAAACAAAACCAACCACGCGCTTTTGTGGCGGCAGGTTGATGTTAGTTAAGGGGTCAACCCAAACAGTCCCGTCAACCACAATACTGCCCTTTTCCGGCGTTATCAACCCGGCAATAATTTTCAAAAAGGTAGTTTTGCCCGAGCCGGAAGGCCCGTAAATTTGGGTTATACTCCCCGTAGTGAATTTCCGGTCAACTTTAAGTATCCGCTTGCCCTGGTAGGCTTTCAGGCTTTTTTCTATATTGATGCTGATCATTCCAACGGACTTTTAGCCTGGTATTTGTTAAATATAAATACTGTTATCACCATAATAAATGTAATGGAAAGTAATATGACCGAATAGGTATTGGCAGCCGCATAATCCATCCGCTCTACCGAGTCATACACGGCTATGGAAGCCACCCGGGTAACGTTGGGGATATTGCCGCCTATCATTAGCACCACGCCAAACTCGCCCAGTGTATGCGCGAAGGTGAGCACCATCGCGGTAAATAATGATGGCTTTATATTGGGCAGCAGTACCCTGATAAACGTTTCGCGCTTTGATTTCCCTAATGTATATGATGCCTGCGCAAGTGAGGCCGGCAGTTGTTGCAATGCCGATTTGATAGGGCCTATCATAAACGGCATGCTGTAAATAAACGATGCCAACACCAACCCCTGGAAAGAGAAAACAAACCGCACATCAAAGGTGTCCTGCAACCATTTGCCAACACCCCGCTGAGGACTAAATGCCAGCAGCAAATAAAAACCCAATACCGATGGCGGCAACACCAGCGGCATAGTAATAATGGCCTCAATAATAGTTTTTATTATTGACCGCCCTTTTGATAGCCACCAGGCAACGGGTAGGCCAATGATGAGCAATAACAGTGTTGTTATTGCCGCCAATTTTAAAGTAAGCCAAATGGGTGACAGGTCCATGCTATTGCTTATTGTACATGGTAACCATACTCCGTTAATATCTTTTTAGCATCCGCACTTTGTATGTATTTATAAAATTTTTCTGCGTTCAGCTTATTCGCAGTGCTTTTTAACACCACCATTCCCTGCTCAATGGGCGAGTAAAGTTTAGGGTTGATAGCTTTCCAGTACATTTTAATTTTATTGGCCGGGTCATTAACTAACGATTGTGTGGTAAATCCAACCTCAACAACGCCTGTAGTGATATAAGTATTTACCTGCGATATGCTTTCGCCGGTAACCAGCTTGTTTTTTATATCGGTGTAAATGCCTTTATGTTGCAAGGCTTCTTCTGCCGCCAGTCCGTATGGCGCTATGGTTGGGTTGGCGATGGCTATTTTTTTGATGCGTGCGGTCATTAATATCCGCTCCCAGTTTTCAAAACCCAGGTCCTGTGTACTGCAAATAATTAAACTCCCCCAGGCATAAACTACCGGTGTGTTTAAAGTAAGGCCGTCATCATATAGCTTTTTAGGGAAGCTCATATCGGCCGATAAAAAAACATCAAAAGGGGCGCCGTTATGCATCTGCACCACCAAATTGCCCGATGAACCCACAATAGGCTCAATTTCTACGCCCGTTTTTTGTTTGAAGTCCTTTTGTAATACCAGGATAACTGATTGCAGATTGGCCGCGACAGCTACTTTTAACGCCTGTGCAAATAAGGCGCTATTGAATAACAGGCCGCATAATACTAGGAAAACAGTGCGCTTTATCTGTTTATATATCCCTGGGGGTTTTTTCATGATTAATCTAAAATGGCAATGGCCTATTCCTAAATTATTGTGGAATCTTTAACATAAATCCATAGTGTTCTACAGGTGTTTTACCATTGGGTATTTCATTAAACGCCTTAAAAAACACATACTTTTTGTTTTTATCAATGCCTGGGAAAATCAAACCTATTCGTTTCTTAATTTCTTCGTTTTCGGCTGTCAAAGACTTTACATCTTTTAAGTCTATTTTGGTTAAATAACTAACTGATGGGAACATCCCTTCATTAATAATTACTTGTTCTTCATTCAATATTTGCGGTAAGGTTTTTACTTCTCTTATGGTCATTGGTATGGGAAACTTATCCCTCATTTCGGCATCAACTTTATTGCCAAAACTTTCCATTTCAGGTAATTTAAAATAAACAAAATAATTTTCGGCCGGTACCGCTGTTTGTTTAGCCATACATAAGTTATTCCATGCATCTATCAAGTTGCCGCTTTCGTAAATTTTTTTAGCTTTTTTAAAAAAATCAAAGGCGCTTTTGTCTAAAATTTTATATACGCCAGCGCGAAGAATATTTATCTTCCACCCATCATCATATTTGCCATAAATACAAGTAAACAAAAGGTCTTTAAGCGGGGTTTTATATATAATCAACGATACATAGGTTTGTTTTACCATAATCTCAAAGTTCACTTTGTAATCTTCGTCACCCGAAACGCCTTTAAAAACACTCGTTGTTCCTCCTACCGTTGGGCTTTTCGTTAAATATTCGTCAAGCAATGAATATTCCTTTGTGGTTACAACGGGATGTATCATTTTTATCAGATCATCTATTTTGTTTCCGGCAATTGACTTTAATCTATCAGAAAACATTGAAGTTAGTTTCTGTCCATTTCCCTCATAAAAAGACTCAATTACTTTATCATCAAGTAACTTAATTTGGCTTCTTGATACATTATCAATATGGTCATTCCAATTTGTTGCCTGAGCAGAAAATGCAATTTGTGCAAAGCCGCTTGTAGCTGACAACAGCCAAACAAATAATATATAAGATAACTTCATAAACTGTTATTGATTAAACCTTTTAAATAATATTTACTCAATATATACAAATTTACTAAAACTATGCTTTGTTGTTAAGCGATTTAATTTAAGCAGATTAATATAAAATGCATTAGATTTGCACCGCAAACAAAAACAACAATAAATGTTTATATACGTTGTTCGCTTGTTAAATAGACGTTAAAATGCCTCGGGTTAAAGCAGTTAAGCTTGTTTTTTATTTTGCCGTACTGGTTTTTGTAGCAAAACCTTTTGTGGGTTTTAGCCTTTCCGGGCATCTCAAATCCCCTGTCAGGACAAATATTTTCGTAAAAGTTTTTAGCAAACGCAAAATTGAAGATAGCCGCTCAACCATGAGCGCTATTCAAAAGCAATTGTCGCAACCGGTATCCAGCTTGTTTTTACGCTTCTCTTTCCTTCTATCTATATTATTCCCATTTATCTTTAATCCTGTTAGAGATATCACCGCTCGCTTTTTGCGCGGCATACATTTAAACTTAGTGCCGCAGCCGTTAAACCTGCTTACCGGCCAGTTTTTAATTTGATCTTCCTGTATTAACCGCCATCCGCGGTAATCTTTTAACGGCCAGTGTTTTACTGCCTGTTTTATATTAATTTTATATTATTTAATTAATTCAAATAAACCAATGTTAAGTTTTAAAAGATGCCTGTGCCTAACGCTATTCCTTTTTGCGGGGATAGTTGCTAACGCGCAGCAATCGCCAAACCGCGTTACCTTAAAACAACTTTTAAATACAGTTGATAATAAAGCGCCTATACTAATAACAGATTCGGCCGCTATACTTATCCGTAAAGCGCAAGCCGCGGAAGTGCGCAGCAACTGGCTGCCCGATCTGAAGCTAAATTACCAGGCCGATGTTGGCAGCGCCAATAATACCGTTGGCCCATATTTTGGCTTCGGGGTTATCCCGTCAAGTTCGGGCGGTATCCATACCACAAGCGTTAGTACCGCGCTTTCAGATAATTTGGGCATAGCCGCCTTAGACTGGGAGGTTTACAACTTTGGCAAATATGGCGCTCAAAATAAAGTAGCCAACGCAGATGTAAATGTGGAGCAAAAGCAATTTGCCCAATCAAAATACCAGTTGGAGGCTTATACCATTGATAATTATTTACGGCTGCTCCGCTTGCAGGATTTTGTTCAGATACAATTCCGCAACATTCAGCGCAACCAGGAGATACGGCGTTCTATCGAGTCGCTTGCAAAAAGCGGCGTACTTGCCGGTGTGGATACCAGCATTGCCGAAGCTGAGCTTTCAAAAGCCCGGTTAAACTATATCGAGCTAAACAACCAGCTAATGCAGGTGCAATTACAACTATCTGCTGTTAGCGGTATCCCCTACCAGTCAATAGTGCCTGATACCTCGGTGGAGATGACGCTGATCAATAAGCCATCCGCTTATTTGTTCCCGCCCGATACGGCCAACCATCCGCTCATTAACTTTTACCGTTCCGAATATCAAAATAGCCTGCAAAGGGAAGACCTGGTAAAGAAGCTATATAACCCTAAAATAATGCTGGAGGCTGCTGCCTGGGGCCGTGGGTCGAGCGTTGACGCCAATAATCAATACAACAGCTTGTCAACAGGCTATGGTTTTCAGCGGGGCAATTATTTGGTTGGGGTAGGCATATCCTATAACCTGTTTGATATACGCCGTCGCCAGCTAAAACTAAGCACCCAAAAGGCAAGTACCGATTATGCTTACAAAAAGCTTCAGGAACAACAGCAATTGCTTTCTATCAACGCCAACCAGGCCGATGTTGAAATGGCAACTGCTTTAGACAGGCTAAAGGAGATACCCAAACAACTTAAAGCAGCCAATGACGGCTACCGGCAAAAGCTATCCCTGTACCGGAACGGCTTAACCGATATTGTGGAACTTGACGCCGCCCTTAACATATTATACCGCGCCGAAACCGATTATATGCAGGCCAAGTATGATTACGCTAACGCGCTGTTCCAAAAAGCCATTACCGAGAACCAGGTGAACACTATTTTAAACCTTTTAAATTAAGTTATTATGTCAATGGTCACATCCGCACTCAAAAGGCCCATCACGGTAATTGTAATTACCATGAGCCTTTTAATATTTGCAGTGCTCAGTGCAATAAAAATACCGATAGATATTTTTCCGCAGTTAAACCTGCCTACTATATATGTTATTGAATCGTACGGGGGCATGTCTGCCCAGCAAATGGAAGGCTTTTTCTCCACCCGTTTGCAGGATCAGTTTTTGTATGTTAACGGGATAAAAAATATCAGCAGTAAAAATATACAGGGTTTAACGCTCATCAAACTCTCGTTTTACGAAAGCACCAACATGGCCGAAGCATCGGCACAGGTGGCCTTGCAGGTTAACCGGGCCCAAAGCTTTTTTCCGCCGGGCGCTTTGCCCCCGCAAGTGGTACGCTTTGACGCGTCGTCACTGCCTGTTGGCGAGCTGGTACTGGATAGTAAATCCGAAAGTTTAAAGGATATTTATGATATGGCGGCTACCCGTATCCGGCCCATGTTTGCCACTATCCCCGGGCTGTCTGCACCGCCGCCATTTGGATCGAACGCCCGTTCAATCATTTTAAGCGTTGACCCCAATAAGCTGCGCAGCTTTAATTTAACACCCGATGAGGTGGTTGATGCCTTGTCGAAATTCAATGTGATGTCGCCCTCGGGTAACCTCCGGCTTGGCAATACCATGTATTTAACCACCATGAACTCGCTCATTCAAAACGCGGATAATTTTGGCAATATACCGGTATTAACCAAAGGCGGTGTGCCTATCTACGTTAAAGATATAGCCAGGATCAGTGATGCCGCCGATGTAACGGTTGATTACGCCCTCATCAATGGCAAGCGCTCGGTATATATCCCGGTAGTTAAAACCGCCGACGCCTCCACCTGGACAGTGGTGCAGGACCTGAAAAGCAAGCTGCCCGAAATGCAGAACCTGCTGCCCGACGATATCAAGATATCATACGAGTTTGACCAGTCCATATTTGTGGTAAATGCTGTTAAAAGCCTAATGACTGAGGGTGGCCTCGGCGCGCTATTGACCGGATTAATGGTGCTGTTATTTTTGAGCGATTGGCGCAGCAGTTTGATCGTTGTAATTACCATCCCGGTATCCATACTCATAGGTGTATTGTTGCTGAGCCTGTTTGGGCAAACCATCAACATCATGACGCTGAGCGGGCTGGCCCTGGCAATAGGTATCCTCGTGGATCAGGCAACGGTAACCATCGAAAATATACACCAGCACCTCGAAATGGGTAAATCCAAACGATTGGCCATTTATGATGCCTGCGAAGAAATATCGTTCCCGTTGCTGCTCATATTGCTTTGTATCCTGGCGGTTTTTGCACCCTCATTTTTAATGAATGGTGTTCCGAAGGCTATGTTTTTACCGCTATCAATGGCTATTGGCTTAACCATGATCGTATCGTATGTTTTGGCTCAAACGTTGGTGCCTATCCTAAGCAACTGGATGATAAAGGCTGAACGTTACCAAACATACCATCATGATAAAGTACATGCCCATGCCGGCGAATCATTAGATAAACAGGAAGAAGAACAGGTGAACAGGCACCGGCAGGAAGAAGTAGAGCATCCCGAACAAAACAATTTTTTCGAAAAGGTGAAGTCGTGGTTTATCAAAGTGATAACCCGTTTAATGCCGCGTAAAAAGCTGCTCGTTCCAATTTATTTGGTTGTGGTTATTGTGCTCGCAGGCGTTGGGTTTGTTGTTATTGGTAAGGATATGATGCCCAAGCTAAATAACGGCCAGTTCCAGATCCGCATCAAAGAACCACAAGGAACCCGGCTGGAGCGCACCGAAGATAAATTTAAACAGGTTTTACATATTATAGATAAAACGGTTGATCATCATGTAAAGATCAGCTCGGGCTATATTGGTTTAGTGCCCAGCAGCTTTGGCAGCAGTAACCTTTATGTTTTTAATACCGGCACGCACGAGGCTGTTTTACAGGTTAACCTTGATGAGGATTATAAGGTTAATATGGACGAGCTGAAGGATGCCCTGCGTAAAAACATCGCTTATGAACTACCTGAAATGCAGATCAGCTTTGAGCCTATTGACATGACCGAAAAGATCATGAGCCAGGGCGCATCAACGCCTATTGAAGTACAGGTAGCGGGCAAAAACATGCAGCAGATAGAAACCTATGCCGATAAGGTTTTAGCAAAACTGCAGCAAATCCCATACCTGCGCGATGTGCAGATAGACCAGCCCTTAAAGTTCCCTGTTGTATCCATAACCCTCGATAGGTTAAAGGTTTCACAATTGGGGTTAAACATTAAGGATATTTCACGGTCGGTAACAGCCAGTACCTCGTCCAGCCGGTTTACCGAGAAGAATCTATGGCTCGATAATAAAAACGCTTATACCTACCAGGTACAGGTACAAATACCCGAGTATGTGATGAACACCATGGATGAGTTAAAAGAAATTCCATTGGTAAAAGGGCAAAGCAGTCCAACGCTCGGCGATGTGGCTACCTTTAAAACAGACTATACCCCCGGCGAATATGACCGCACCGGGCCAAGGCGTTTTATTACCGTAAGTGCCAACATCTATAAAACAGACCTGGGCACAGCCACAACTGCAGTGCAAAAAGCGGTAAAATCAGTTGGCGCACCGCCAAAAGGTTTAATTGCCACTATAGAAGGCATGTCGAGCCTGTTAACAGATACGTTAAACAGCTTGCAAAGTGGGTTAGCATTTGCCGTTCTGGTAATATTTTTATTACTGGCCGCCAATTATCAATCTTTTAAAGTATCGCTTACGGTGTTGTCAACCATTCCGGCGGTAATATTAGGCTCGATAGTGGCGCTGCTTTTAACCGGCTCAACGCTCAATCTTCAATCGTATATGGGGATGATCATGTCAACAGGTGTATCGGTAGCAAATGCCATCCTGATCGTTACCAATGCCGAAAAACTACGGTTAGAGTATAAAGACTCTACAAAAGCGGCTATAACCAGCGCATCCATCCGTTTGCGGCCCATCCTGATGACCAGCCTGGCAATGATAGCCGGTATGATACCTATGGCCTCGGGCATGGGCGAGGCCGGCGAACAAACCGCGCCACTTGGCCGCGCGGTTATAGGCGGGTTATTTGCATCAACGCTTGTCGCTTTATTTATACTACCAATGGTATTTGCATGGGTACAAGGTAAAACCACTTACGACGACCCCTCATTAATGCCAATAGAATCAACAGAAACCACCACTTTAAATATCCACAGAAATGAAATTTAAATATTGTATATTAATCGCAATAACCGGTTTATTTGCCGCATGTTCGGGCAATCAAAAACCGGTTGATATGACCCCGGCAACCAAACAAAGCACCAGTAAATACCAGTTTGGTACAGTTACAGAAAAAGCGCTATCAAGCTCAGCGCGCCTGCCGGGGCAACTGGTCCCTTTTAACGAAGTTAACCTGTTCCCTAAAGTTAACGGGTTTGTAAAGCAGCTATTTGTTGACCGCGGCTCCATTGTAAAAAAAGGGCAGCTATTGGTCGTACTTGAAGCACCCGAAATGGAATCACAGTTACAGGCCGCCAATTCGCGTTATTTGCAGGCCCGCGAAAATGCCGAAGCCAGCAAAGAAAAATACAGTCGTTTAAAAGAAGCCGCTAAAGAGCCCGGTTCTGTATCGCCATTGGAACTGGACAATGCCAGCGCCAAAATGAAGGCCGACCAGGCAATGGCGCAATCAGAAAACTCAAATGTTGACGCGGTGCGAACCATGCAGGGTTACCTGCGCATCTATGCCCCGTTTGATGGCATGATCGTACAGCGTAACGTTTCGCCCGGCGCGTTGGTTGCACCCGGTAAAACAACAGATCAGCCCATGCTCATTATCCAGGATATTAATAAAATGCGCCTAACAGTAGCCATCCCCGAAGATTATGTAGATAAGGTTGACCTTACGCAGCCGGTAACCTTCACTTTTAATGCTATGCCGGGGCAGGTACAAACCGCTAAAATAAGCCGTTCGGCAAACGCATTGGGCAGTATGCAGCAGGAGGCCATTGAAATAGATGTGCTGAATAAAAACGGGCAGCTAAAGCCCGGTATGTATGCCGAGGTGAATATACCGATGCTATCGGGCGCTAAATCATTGTTGGTGCCTAATAACTCAATCATCCGCTCAACCGAGCACGAATATGTGATCGCTGTGCGGGATGGTAAAGCGGTATTGGTAAATATAAAAGAAGGGTTGGCAGGTACCGATTCAACAGAAGTTTTTGGCGACCTGAAGGTGGCTGATAAAATTTTGGTCCATGCCTCTGATGAAATTAAAGAAGGCGACGAAATTAAGTAATAGCAATGGTATGTATTGTAGAGGCGCAAAATATTGCGCCTCTACAATTTTTCAGAATTTCAAATTCTCTTTAACCCAAACTAAAACATCTTTTTGCTCGCTGATATCAGCAGGCAATTTATCATGGATCAGTTTTTCCATTTTATTGCCTGTATTTGAAAACCGATAGTCCCAAAGTATCATTAGCTTATTGATGAGGTAAACCACTTCGTTGCCCTCTTCCCGGTTAAAAGAAGTTTCATCCGGCTTCCCGTTAATATGCGGGTCATTGGGGGCATAGTTGCTCCACTTATAGTCGGAATAATGCAAATTTCTCCTCGAGAATAATATCATCTAAGCTTTTTTTCTAAAGATACTTATAATTAATGGGTTTGCAGTGGGCAGTTTGCAGGTATCAGTTCGCAGTGGGCAGTTTGCGGTTTGCAGTTGTATTATCGCAATAAAACAACAAGCCGCTATTGATCTGGTACCACAATTATGCAAAACTACAAACGGTCCACGGTAACTGCCCACTGCTAACAGCCTACTGCAAACTGAAACCTACCATTTCTCTACCTGCTTAATATAAGCGGTTAATTCATCTGCTATATGTTGATGTTCGTCCATATTCGGGTGGCCGCCGCAGCCGTTATGGTATTGTTTGGAGAAAAAGAAATGATAAACACATTTATCGGCATTGCTGTTTTCGTAACGGGTAATGGCAGTGAGATACCGCTTTAAAACCTGCGTTAACGCTTCATTAGCCATTGGGCTGCTTAAACAAATAATATCCGCTTTGGGGTAATCCTGTCTTAGTGTTCCTATAAATTTAATATAAGCGTTACAAAAGGTGGTCGAATCTTGTATGCCATCGTTTTGCCCCAAACAAACCGTAACCACGTCAGGCTGATAGCGTTTAAAATCCCATTGCAGCGAATCTTTAGCCAGGTAAACTTTATCAAAAACCTGCGGCATTACTATTTTTTGGTCACAACAACTATGTATAAGGCCAATACCCGACACCGAGGTCAGTTGCCACTGTGCGTTTAACTGCCGCGCGGTAACCGGCCCGTAGGCCATATAAGCGTTATGCTGATCATACCATTGTCCGGTATTGCATGGGGTTTTTGATACGTCCATGCCCATGCCGCTGGTAATAGAATTACCGATGAACTCAATTTTTCGTCGGGGCATTGGCAGCAAAGGTAAAAGCTGCTCACACCTCAAACCCACAAAATCAAGGTGACCTATGCTTGATTCCGTAGCCTTACAGATAGTTATTATATGCGTGGTGTTTGATAAGTCACCGACAACTTTTATGGCATTTTCCAAGCCGGTGAGCTGTACCCGGTATGGTGCCCGGTCGTCAATGGCTATTTCAATATAGTTATGATAGGTGCCATATAATTCCTCATCGTTGATTAAAACCTCGCAGAACAGCCCCTTAAATTTAGCCTTAATGTAAACCCCGGCGGCCCAAAAACGCGGTCTTTGCGGATCGGAAAAGTCCACCCGGCCGGTGTAATGAATATTGGGGTTACCAGCTTTAAATAACCTTGTTGAATCATGCCGGTAGGGTTTACCCGCAATAAAAACAGCACCGATGATAATTGATAAAAATAAAACGACCGGATACTTCATATTGGTTTTTGCTTATAAAAATACAATATATACCCAATCTCCCTAAACAAAAAAGCGCAATCTCAAATATCGTTTAATATCAATTGTTGCGGTGGGCCATAAAGGCAACTATTTGCTTGCTGTTACCGTCGTCCCAATCGCAGAAGATGGCAACATATATTTCAATAGCAGCCAAGTTATTAACGGGAACCCAACAAAGTTCACGGCTATAACGATCAAAGAGACTATTGTGCCTGGCGATGTAGGATCGTGTTGAAATGTTTTTATTAAAAGTTGCGCCCCCATACCCTTATCATACGAGAATAATACCATCGTAGCAAAGTCGCAACCAAAATGCAACGCAAAGGACAGGTACATTGATTTCGTTTTGACAAAAGCTAACGCGAAAACATACCCGGCCGCGCCCGTTGTTAAAAACACAATAACCATTTGCACAGGGTTGCCAAATGCCCCCCACGAAAACCAATGATAAATGCCAAAAGCTATAGCTGAAATCAAAAGCGCCTTTTGCGGGCCAATTTTTTTTATCAGTATATAAAGTAATGCGCCCCTAAATATAAGGTCCTCGTAAGCTACCGATCGAAACAGGTAACCAATAGCCATCAAAAAATTAGGTATATGATAAGCCGGGTTTTGGTGATAAGGGTTTTTAACCAGCAGCGAAACAATATATTCAAACGCGCAAAAATAAAACACAGGCCACAACAACCCACCAATAAGCTCAACAATCCGTGTGAGTGTGGGCATAAAGCCCAGTACCGACAAGTTTTGTTTTACGATTAACCTTAAAAGCAGCCAGGATATAAGCAATTCAACAACTATACCTATCATAACTAAAAGTATTAAAACCTCAAAACTATTAGCTTTAGGGCTGTTATCTTTATGCCAAACGCAAATGGCGTTAAAATGACGTTAAAAACCCATGCCCCAATACAGTAAAAAAGCGATAGCACAACAGGTTAAGGATAACCGCATAACCAATGGTTATACACAACAGGAATTGGCCGATATTGCCCGCATCAGTTTACGATCGGTACAACGCATTGAGAATGGCGAGGTATTACCGAGATCATTTACTTTAAAAGTTTTAGCCGAAAAGCTAAATTTTTCTTTAGAAGATGTTATTGAAAGCCCGGGCGCGGCGAAACCCGGGTTAAACAGAACGAGAAAATTGATCTTATCCGGCGGTTGCTTAGTGCTGCTGGTATTATTAACCGGCGCCTTCCTGGCTCAATCAAGCAAATTCCCCGAAACAGACTTTGAGCGCCTGTTATTATATGCTGCTATTGTTGGCGTATATGTACTGGCTTTGTTTAGAATTTGGAAATAGGTTGTTTTCATCCCGTTGACTGTGTCCTCACAGGCACGTACCCCCTCGAAAAACACTTTGCGGCTAGGTATTGTTAATAGTCCGAACCATTGATTAAGCAGTTATGTTGCTGAGTGAAGTTGCGCAGTTGTTTAGGGTTGGGATATTATATCCGCAGGCTTAAAGTACTAAAAATTGCCATTACTTTTTGATTATCTAATTCACTGGCTAATTCGCCTTTCTCGGGGTAAATACTTATTCCCATGTAAATATTATAATGAACCATCATATTGCACTCTTCAAAATCAAACGGCCAGTAGCAAGAATCAAGACCGGTT